>ENA-OSJC01000197-OSJC01000197.1-marine-metagenome-genome-assembly--contig:-NODE-197-length-60812-cov-5.583025_pt1 | contig 60812 bp, 57 predicted proteins | sample MGYA00237885_ERZ534234 | MGnify/ENA primary metagenome ERZ534234 (study PRJEB26413, sample SAMN06343907) | marine metagenome | isolation source: coastal waters | place: Atlantic Ocean: West Antarctic... | reverse complement strand
AACAAACATGGAATCAAAGAGCCCAAAATGGCCGATAACCTATTTACTGACGAAATCCCCTTAGATAAATCTTATGATGCTTCTTCTATTCAAGTATTAGAAGATATGGAGCATGTACGATTACGACCAGGTATGTATATTGGCGGTACAGACGACCGTGCCTTGCACCATATGGTTGCTGAAATTATTGATAATTCTATGGACGAAGCAGTTGCTGGACACGCAACTTGGATTGAAGTCGAACTACACGAAAATTTTCATGTTACAGTTAGAGACAACGGCCGTGGTATACCGGTTGATATGCACCCAAAATTTCCGGAAAAATCTGCACTTGAAATCATTTTTTGCACACTTAATGCTGGTGGAAAATTTTCAGGTGATAACTATGAAACATCTGGTGGCCTTCACGGAGTAGGATCTTCTGTTGTAAACGCACTTTCAGATTATGTGCGTGTCGAAGTTGCAAAAAATCGTGAATTGTACGCCCTAGAGTTTTCTCGTGGATTACCTCAAGGATCACTACAGAACCTTGGCCCTACTCAAAATCGTCGCGGCACGTCTGTATCATTTCATCCTGATCCTGAAATATTTGGAAATTCAATTAAATTTAAGCCAAAACGCCTTTATGATATGGCTAAATCAAAAGCATATTTATTTTCTGGTGTTGAAATCAGATGGAGAGTTGCCAGAGAGTGTCTAACAATGGGTGATGACACGCCCCTAACAGATACCTTCAAATTTCCAAACGGCCTTGCGGATTATTTAAATGAACGTTTAGAAGGCGCATCCGTATACTCTGAGATACCGTTTGCTGGTAAAGTTAAATTTTCTGAAAAATTTGGTCGTGAAGTTGTTGGTAACGTGGAATGGGCCATAAACTGGACGCCCTCACGCGATAGTTTTACACAATCTTATTGTAATACAGTCCCAACACCTGAAGGTGGTACGCATGAAAGTGGATTTTGGTCAGCTGTATTAAAGGGTATTAAAGCTTACGGTGAACTAGTAAATAACAAAAAAGCTGCATCCATAACACGAGACGATGTTATGGGAGGTGGCTGTGCGCTTGTATCTTGTTTCATTTCAGAACCAAAATTTGTTGGTCAAACAAAAGATCGCCTAGCAACTACTGAAGCCGTAAAGTGGATTGAAAACTCTGTACGAGACCATTTTGATAATTGGTTAGCATCAAACAATAAATCAGCAGGTGCAATTCTTGACTATATGGTACTTAAAGCTGAGGAACGTTTACGTAGAAAACAAGAAAAAGATACGGCAAGAAAGTCAGCAACAAAAAAGCTAAGGTTGCCGGGAAAGCTTACAGATTGTTCAAAAAATACGCGTGAAGGGACTGAATTATTTATTGTTGAAGGTGACTCTGCTGGAGGCTCAGCAAAAATGGCTCGAGACCGTAAAACACAAGCGCTTTTGCCTTTACGAGGTAAAATTCTTAATGTTTTAGGTGCGGCCAGTAACAAAATGTCCGCTAACAATGAAATTAATGATTTATGCCAAGCGTTGGGTGTTCAAACAGGCACTAAATTTAACATTGATGACCTACGGTATGAAAAAATTATAATAATGACTGATGCGGATGTAGATGGCGCCCACATTGCATCTCTTTTGATGACTTTTTTCTTTACCCAAATGCGCCCTTTAATTGATAACGGTCATCTCTATATGGCTTGCCCACCATTATTCCGCCTCACCCAAGGCGCACGTCGCGTATACTGCATGGATGAAGTTGAAAAAAATACAATGATAGATAAAGGCTTAGGTGGTAGAGGTAAAATAGACATTTCTCGCTTCAAAGGGCTTGGTGAAATGGATGCTAAAGACTTAAAAGAAACCACCATGAATAAAATATCTCGCCAATTAATCCGCATAAATATTGATGAGGATGAGCCTGGACAAACAGATGATCTTGTCGAAAGATTAATGGGCAAAAAACCCGAATTAAGGTTCCAGTACATTCAAGAAAATGCAAAGTTTGTTGAAGATTTAGACGTTTAAAATATTTTTAAATGTTCCACTTATAACTAATATTTAGTTATAACTTAAATAAACTATATTTAAATGGTGCTACTATTTAGCACGAAGTAGCAATACAAATAAATCATGAGGATTATCAGGGTACGCTAACATGTCTAGCCACTCAAAGAACTCTGCTTCCTGAATATTTTTAATACATGGCGCAAAGACGTAAAATCTTCAGTTGCAAAGCCAACTGAATCAACTAGCATTATTTTCTGATCATTTTTTAGCCCAACAATAGTACCGGCCACAAACTTCCAAATTTCAGTAACAGGGTGATCTTCAGGAAGATATTGTATTTCACCCTTAATACGCGTTTCAGGTGGGTACTCTACAAAAATATTATAACGCCGCAAGATATTGCTATGTAATATAGTCTTACCAAGGCAACCTCCACCAATAGCATTAATATGTACACCTGCACCGATCATATTATCACTAAAAATAATCGCGCATTGCTTACCTGCAGAATAGGTTATAATAATTTCTGCTCCGGAAATAGCCTCCACTGGCGTTGTGCAGGCTATTACGTCTAAACCTAAGCCTGTCAAATTTGACATAACCTTATTTATTGCTTCTGTATCTATGCCGTAAAGGCATACTTTGTTTATGCCACAATCAACTTTAAATGTTATGCATTGAAACTCAGATTGTGCTCCAGTGCGTGGTCTAGTGATGCAACAAATAGAAGGAACTGGTGCACATATAATTCGTCAAAAACTACTTTTATTACAACAAGTTTATACTATTCACACAACTAACGTAAAATGGGATATGATTGTTGACGTGGGTGCACAAAGCCTAGCTGAACTCAATGAAATACTTTCAAAAATTCGAAAATTTTCTGGAGTGAACGGTTCTGAAACAAGTTATTACGGTCAAAAAAGTACGCTTAAATCAAGAAATGTCAGATAAAGCTTCTAATTCAATCCACTCATTTTCTAATTTAGCTAATATTTCGTGTCGCTCAATTAGTGCATCCGTAGCTTTTTGGAATCTCTCAGGATATTCAGTAAATAGATTGGGTTGAGATAAAAATTCTTCTAGTTTTAATATTTCTGCTTCTGTACGCTCAATTATGTTTGGTAACTTACTTAACCTATCTGTTTGAGCAAAAGTCATAACATCACTAACTAATTTTGATGTTATAATATTTTCTTTTTTTTGAGACTTTTTCTTATTAGGTTTCATTTCAACATCAATATTACCATTCAATTTTTTTTGAATTTGATAATCAGTCCAACCACCTGCATAAGGTATAACAATTCCATTTCCCTCAAAAGCCAAAGTTGTAGTTGCTACCCTATCTAAAAAATCTCGATCGTGGCTTACTAATAATACAGTACCGTCATAACTGTCTAAAATTTCTTGCAATAGATCTAAAGTCTCAACGTCGAGATCGTTTGTCGGCTCATCCATAACTAACAAATTGCTTTCACGCGCCATTATACGTGACAATAATAAGCGCGCTTTTTCACCACCTGACAATACAGATACTGGGCCTCTAGCTTGGTTTTCATCAAAAAGAAATTCCTTTAAATATCCAACAACATGTCTAGGCATACCACGTACCATAATTTGGTCATTCTTGCCAGAAACACCTAGATCTTTATCTTCAGTTAAACTTTCCCAAAGCGTTTGTTTTGGATTTAAAGCCGAACGGTTTTGATCAAATATTGCTGGTAAAAGATTTACACCCATCTTAGCAGTACCACTATCGGGCTGTAATGCCCCAGTAAGAATATTTAAAACTGTAGTTTTTCCAATCCCATTAGGGCCAACCAACGCAATACGCTCACCACGAGTAACTTTAAGTGTAAGCTTTTCAACAATTACTTTATCATCAAATGCCTTAGATACATCAACAATATCGACCACTAATTTACCAGATTTAGGCCCATCAGCAAAAGCCATTGCCGCAGCACCTTGCCGCTTTATTTGGCCAGACTTTTCATCTTTTAAATCATGCAGACGTCTAACACGGCCTTGATTACGTTTTCTACGCGCAGAAATACCCTCGACAGCCCAACGAGCTTCTGCTTTTATTAATCGATTTAATTTATGGCGCTGCTGATCTTCCTCTTCAAAGGTTTTGTCGCGCCAATCTTCAAATGCTTCAAAACCTTTTGGATTTTGACGTACTTTACCACGATCTACCCATAATGTTGCTCGTGTTAAATTACGCAGAAATGCTCGGTCATGTGAAATCAAAATGAAAGCTTGTTTAGTTTGGCGTAATTCTGTCTCAAGCCATTGAATAGCTTCAATATCTAAGTGGTTTGTAGGCTCATCTAATAACATCAATTCAGGCTCTTCAGCCATAATTTTAACCAAAGCAGAACGACGGCGTTCACCACCAGAGGCAGTTTTTGGAGATGAATTTAAATCTAATTTCAACCCTTCAGCTATAATATCAACTCTATATGCATCCATTTCGTCAAGTTCAGAACGGGCATAATCTCCCAAAGTTTCAAATGAACTGAGATCTGGGTGTTGGTCCATATATCCCACAGTTTGACCAGGGCGTAAAAATATGTTTCCTTGATCTGGTTCAATTATTCCAGCAATAACTTTCATTAAAGTAGATTTACCAGATCCGTTTCTGCCTACTAAACAAACCCTATCACTTTCTTGGACTGTCATACCAAGACCATCAAATACGGGATTTCCACCAAAAGAAAGCGTAATATCGGATAAAGTAAGAATAGGAGGTTTTGCCATGATGCCCTATTCCAGTAAATTACGCTCCTCGTCAAGGCGTCAAAATTACATGATATATCAGTCTTAACTTGCCTCCTGCCAGACAGTTGCTTAAAACATCTTAACTTATGCTTTCAAAGGTCTAGATTTATGCTTTCTTCAATGCGATCCAGTAAAAAAAATCAACCATTTGTTTATGGCCTTATGGGTCTATTAGCCTTGGGGCTCGTTGGCTTTGCGTCAGGCGGTGTTGGGGGAGCGCGAGTCAATTCAATCGGCTCAGTAGGCGAAGAGCCAATTCCTGTGACATCCTATGCGCAAAGTCTCCGAAATACTGTTCAAAATATATCTCGCCAAATTGGACGCCAGGTAACGGCTCAAGAGGTTCTTAATTATGGTTTACAAGCAGAAGCGTTGGAAAATGTAGTTTCAAGTGCGGCTTTATCAAATGAAGCTGCTAGACTAGGATTAAGTGTTGGAGACGCGTTAGTAGCTAAAGAAATTGTGGCTGCACCAGCGTTTAGCAGTATTACTGGAAAGTTCGACAAGGAAGCTTACGAATTTGCTCTTAAGCGGAGTGGTTTAAACACTAAAGAATATGAATTACAGACGCGAAAAGCGATAGCACGTGGCTTAATTGAAGGCGCGATTTCTTCAGGAGCAAAAACACCAAATTCTCACGCTTTAACTTTAATAAAGCATGCGCGAGAAGAGCGTAGCTTTGAATGGGCGAACATAGAAACAACATTATTAACCGAGCGTTCTACAAATCCTAATGAATTGCAGCTAACTACGCATTACAATGATAATCCAGCATCCTATACAACATTGTTAACAAGAAAAATGACCTATGTAATGCTAAGTCCTGAAATGTTAACTGGCGCAGTTAAAGTACCAGAAGGATCAATTGAGGAAAGTTATAATAATCAGCCAGATAGATTCAATAAACAGGAAAGACGTTCTGTTGATAGAATTATTTTTGAAACTATAAATTCTGCGAAAGACGCAAAAAATCAAATTTCTAAAAAAATTACAACATTTGACCAAATAGTAGCCAGTCGAGGTCTTACAATAGAAGATATTGACTTAGGCGATGTTGAAAAAGGACAATTAAGTTCCAGTGTTGATGCATTATTATTTGAAGCCAACGAAATTGGCATCTATGGTCCAGTCGACACTGATTTAGGCCCAGCATTATTTCGTATTAATGCAATTACTTTAGCACAACATATTAAATATAGCGATGCACGTGAAGAACTAACTGCAGAGTTTGTGGGTGAAGAAAGCCGCCTATTAATAAATGAAATGGTAACCGACATTGATGATCTTTTAGCTCAAGGATTAACTTTAGAAGAAATTGCTGAAGAAACTGATATGACGCTAAATACTATTTCTATTGATACAAATTCAGAAGAAGGTATTGCTGCATATGATGGATTCCGAATTGAAGCTTTTTCTGCAATTAAAGGTGGGTATCCCGAATTAAAAGAACTTTCAGATGGTGGCATTTTTGCATTACGTTTAGACGAATTAATTCAGCCAAGTTTACGTCCCTTTAACGATGTAAAACAAAAAGTGGCACAAGATTGGGCCATTACAGAAGATAACAAATCTTTAGTGGCTTTGGCGGCTAATATTACTAAGAAACTAGATGATGGAGCTTCCTTTAAATCATTAGAATTAAAAGTTTTTCAAGTAAAATCAATTGCACGGAATGCATATATTGATGGCGTCCCAACAACACTTATAAAAGATGTCTTTGAAAGTAAGGTAGATAAAACTATGCAAGCTAAATCAGGCAATTCAATTATTATTGCTCGATTAAACAAAGTTATACCATTTGATGAAACATCAGATATTGGCAAAAATTTGCTTTCACAGGTAAGACTACAGCTATCTAAACAAGTCACTGGTGATTTAGTAAGGCTATTTGCCTCTGCCCTAAAAACTCGTGACGGTGTTTCCTTAAACCAGGTTGCCGTAAACCAAATTAATACACAAATATTAGGTGGTTCAGGTTTTTAAACATGGAAGTTATTCCTAATCTTGAAAACTTTACTAGTGTTTACGCAACGGGGGCCAACCATTTAGTTTATACTCGGCTCGCTGCTGATTTGGATACACCTGTTTCTTTGATGCTTAAGTTAACTCAGGCAAAAAAAAATAGCTTTATGCTCGAAAGTGTAACTGGCGGGGACGTTAAAGGACGTTATTCTATAATTGGGATGAACCCTGACTTAATTTGGCGTTGTGATGGGAAAACTGCTTCTATTAACCGCTCTGTTCTGGATAATAGTGAAACATTCATCGACCAATCTGAAGATCCTCTAGCCTCCTTACGGATTGTGTTAGAAGAGACGTCAATTGATTTACCACACGATCTGCCGCCAATGGCTGCCGGTTTATTTGGTTACCTTGGATATGATATGATCCGTTTGGTTGAACACTTGCCAAACATTAATCCAGATAAACTCAAACTGCCCGATGCTATTATGATGCGACCGTCAGTTATAATAATAGTAGATGGCGTCAAGGATGAACTTACAATAGTTAGTCCTGTTTGGAATGCTGGAAAACAAGACGCCAAATTTGAGTATTCTAAAGCCAAAAAACGGGTTTCAAATGCCTTGAAAGACCTTGACCGGCCATTATCACGAAATACTCAATTAAAGGCAGATCAAAAAGTTGGTGAACCTAAATCAAATGTGAGTAAAGATGAATATTTAGGAATGGTTGAAAATGCTAAAAATTATATTAAATCTGGTGATATTTTTCAGGTAGTTCCCAGTCAAAGGTGGACATTAGATTTCCCACTGCCCCCATTTTCATTATATCGGGCTCTTCGCCGTACCAATCCATCCCCTTATATGTTCTTCTTTAATTTTGGCGAGTTCCAAGTAACTGGTGCAAGTCCTGAAATTTTAGTCCGTGTCAAAGGTGATGAAGTCACAATTCGCCCCATAGCTGGGACGCGTCCTCGTGGCAAGACACCAGAGCAAGACAAAGCACTCGAACTTGACTTACTTGCAGATAAAAAAGAATTAGCAGAACATCTAATGTTATTAGATTTGGGTCGTAACGACGTTGGTCGCGTAGCAAAAATTGGTACAATAAATCCAAACGAAAAATTTATTATAGAGCGATACAGCCACGTTATGCATATTGTATCAAATGTTATTGGCACTTTATCAGCTGATAACGATGCGTTATCAGCTTTACTTGCTGGATTACCTGCAGGAACAGTTTCTGGAGCACCTAAAGTGCGCGCAATGGAAGTAATTGACGAACTAGAAATAGAAAAACGTGGAGTTTATGGTGGCGGAGTAGGCTATTTCTCAAGTAATGGAGATATGGATATTTGTATAGCTTTACGAACAGCCGTTACTAAAAGTGACAAACTATATATTCAGGCAGGTGGTGGCGTTGTTTATGACAGCGATCCAGAAGCTGAATTTCAAGAAACTATCAGTAAATCTCAAGCGCTACAAACTGCAGCAAAGATGGCAAGTCAGTACAGTAATTAGAATATAAATATCAAAATATTAAAAAGTACCTATGTAATATACTTACAAAAACAGTTTTTATATAAAGATTATACTTTTCAACTGTTTTGTTAACAATATTTTTTTATATTTTAACCTATTTAATATTTAAAACACAAAATAATACTACTCTAATAATTTAATAATTTTAGAAATACTTTCTATTATTTAAAAAAAGAATTAATTAAATTAAATTTGATATTAGCAGCATAATCAATGTTACATGTAGCAAGTATAAGTTAATGTATGATTTGTACTTTTATAATTTTCAATTTTAATTTCAAATTTACTTATTAATGTTGCTTTAGTGTCATATTCAGTCAAAATTGGATGACAGACTATAATTATTATTAATAAAATTACACATACAGCTACACCTATCAAAAAGCCAAAAAACCAATTAAAAAATGACATATCGTATATTTCCAAAATATTTGAAGCGAACAGCACTTGACCATTTCGCTCTAGTTTGCGCATTTATAATTTAAAAACAAGGGATAATAGTTTCCCTAATTTATGGAAGTTTGAATAAAAAATGTTACTACTTATAGATAATTACGATAGTTTCACATATAATCTTGTTCATTACCTTGGAGAGCTCGGTGAAGATGTGCTAGTGAAGCGTAATGATGAGCTATCAGTAAAAGAAGCATTAGATTTGGAACCAACAGCAATTATGCTTTCGCCAGGCCCTTGCGACCCAATTCAAGCAGGGATTTGTTTAGATTTGACAGCCGCAGCAGCAAAGATACAAACACCATTAATTGGAGTTTGCTTAGGTCATCAGACAATAGGGCAAGCATTTGGAGGTAACGTTGTACGATGCCACGAAATAGTTCACGGAAAAATGGGGGAAATGCATCATACAGGAAAAGGTTTATTTAAAGGCCTACCTAGCCCATTCGAAGCAACACGTTATCATTCGTTAGTTGTTGATCGTCAGACCTTACCAGATTGCCTCGAGGTAACTGCCGAATTGGAAGATGGAACCATTATGGGTCTACAACATAAAACGTTACCAATTCATGGGTGTCAATTTCACCCCGAAAGTATTGCATCTGAACATGGGCATAAAATACTCCAAAACTTTCTTGATTACATAAAGGTACTAGTATGAGTGAAGCATTAAAGCCTCTTATTTCTGCAGCCGCTGATGGCCCCCTAACCCGAATACAAGCTGAATTAGCATTCAATATTATTATGGATGGAGAAGCTACGCCTGCCCAGACAGGTGGACTACTAATGGCACTACGCTCTCGGGGCGAGAGCATAGATGAATACACAGCAGCAGCCTTCGTAATGCGTTCGAAATGTCACAAAGTTAATGCCCCAGATGGGTCAATAGATATTGTTGGAACTGGTGGTGATGGAAAATCAACACTAAATATTTCCACAGCTACGGCAATTGTTACAGCTGGAACAGGGGTAGTTGTTGCTAAACATGGCAATCGCAACCTGTCATCTAAATCAGGAGCTTCTGATGCATTAAGTCAAAGTGGTGTTAATGTAATGGTCGAGCCAGAAGTCGTAGAACGTGCTATTAACGAAGCTGGCATTGGCTTTATGATGGCTCCAATGCATCATCCTGCCGTAAAGCATGTTATGCCAGCACGAATGGAGCTGGGGACAAGAACTATATTTAATATACTGGGACCTTTGACAAACCCAGCCAGTGTTAAACGACAGTTAACAGGTGTGTATAGCAGAGCTTTGATCAATCCAATGGCTGAAGTGTTACTTGAATTAGGTTCTCAAAAAGCATGGTTAGTGCACGGATCAGATGGCACTGATGAAATTTCGATAGCTGGTATTACTTGGGTTGCAGCACTTGAAAATGGTATAATAAAAAATCTTGAAATAAATCCAGAAGATGCTGGTTTGCCCGTTCATCCTTTCGAAGCCATCATTGGTGGCACGCCAGAATATAATGCGGCTGCAATGGCAACATTATTAGATGGCAAAAAATCAGCTTACCGTGATGCAGTCATTCTAAATACTGCCGCAGCATTAATAGTTGCAGATAAGGCAAATTCATTAACTGAAGGTGCAGAAATGGCTGCTGATAGTATTGACTCAGGGGCAGCAAAAGCTAAACTTGAAGCCCTTGTGGCTATTACTTCAGGAGCTTGAAAATATGGTAGATATTCTACATAAAATAAAAGAGTATAAGCTTGATGAAATACGAAAAGCTAAAAAAGCAGTACCTATTAAAGATCTTGAAGATATAGCTAAAGAAGCCGCCAAGATCCGCAACTTTGGCCAAGCACTTACTGTCGCATGTAAAACAGGTTATGGATTAATTGCAGAGATTAAAAAAGCTAGCCCATCCAAAGGTTTAATCCGTCCAAATTTCAATCCATCTGAACTTGCAAAAGCGTACCAAACTGGTGGCGCAACATGTTTATCAGTATTAACAGACACTCCATCATTTCAAGGTGCCCCAGAATTTTTAATTCAAGCCCGCGCAGCTTGCGATTTACCAGCATTGCGCAAAGACTTTATGTACGACACTTATCAAGTTGTACAAGCTCGTGCATGGGACGCAGACTGTATTTTAATTATCCTTGCATCTGTTTCAGATGCTCAAGCGGAAGAATTAGAGGCCTGTGCCTTTGAATTGGGTATGGATGTCCTATTAGAGGTTCATAATTACAAAGAGTTAGAACGTGCCCTAAAATGTAGATCACAGCTCTTAGGAATAAATAATCGAAATTTAAAAACTTTTGACGTATCCCTAGATACTACAAGAGAATTATCAAAACATGTTCCAGACGATCGACATATGGTGACAGAGAGTGGTATTTTTTCCTCTGATGATATGGCTGAAATGGCAGCAGTTGGCGCTCGAAGTTTTCTTATTGGTGAGAGTTTAATGCGCAAGGATGATGTTGCATCTGCGACAAAAGCATTATTAGCAAGTCCAGAAAAGGCAACATGATGCCAAAATTAAGCCACTTTAATGATCAAGGTCAGGCTCATATGGTTGATGTATCAGCCAAAGATATAACTTCGCGTGTTGCAATGGCAAAAGGTCGTATTACGATGAAACCTGAAACATTAGCCATTATTATGGATGGATCTGCAAAAAAAGGTGATGTTTTAGGCGTCGCTCGCTTAGCAGGAATAATGGCGGCAAAAAAAACCTCTGAATTAATACCGTTATGCCATCCTCTACCAATTAGCAAAGTTACCATCGACATTAAACCTATAACCTCTAAAAATGCTATTGAAATTCAGTCAACGGTAAAGACAACTGGACAAACAGGTGTTGAAATGGAAGCATTAACTGCCGTGAATATTGCCGCACTGACTGTTTATGATATGGTCAAAGCTGTTGATAAAACCATGCAAATTACTGACATAAGAGTAATATTAAAAGATGGTGGGAAATCGGGACGATTAATAGCCGAATGATAACAGTTGAACAGGCCCTATCTCATATTTTGAACCTAGTAGATCCTTTAGATATGGAAATGGTCAGCTTGAATCAAGCAGCAGGTAGAATATTAGCTAAAGACGCTGTTGCATGTCGTGATCAACCCCCTTTTGCATCATCTGCAATGGATGGATATGCTGTAAAATCAGAAGATATGAGTGATGGCGCCATATTAAATATTATTGGTGAGTCTGCAGCGGGTTCTCGCTTTGATGGGATAGTGACTTCAGGAAGTGCAGTTCGTATATTTACAGGTGCTCCAGTACCAGAAGGTGCTGATCAAATTTTAATACAAGAAGATTGCACTTTTTTAAATAAAACAATTATTGTTAATAAAAACTTAGACACAAATTATTATATTCGCCCGAGTGGTGGTGATTTTAAAGTTGGTAGCATTATCAGTGCACCACTTAAATTAGGGCCATCAGAAATTTCATTACTGGCATCAATGAACATACCAAATATTACAGTATATAGAAAGCCGGTCATTGCTTTAATTGCAACAGGTGATGAATTGGTGAGTGTTGGAGAAACACCCAATAGAGACCAAATAATTTCATCAAATAATCATGGACTAAAAGCACTTATCGAGGCGGCAGGAGGCATTGCACGTCTACTACCAATCGCACGAGATACGCGTGAGGAATTACAAACAGTTTTAGGGCTTTGCATTGATGTAGATATGATTGTTACACTTGGGGGTGCATCAGTTGGCGATTATGATTTAGTTCATTCTGTTGCAGAAGATATGGGTATGAATACATCATTTTACAAGGTTTCTATGCGCCCTGGAAAGCCATTAATGGCAGGAAAGTTAAACGGTATACCTATAGTAGGATTACCTGGAAATCCTGTATCAGCACTTGTATGTGGTACAGTTTTTATTACGCCAGCAATAAACGCAATGCTTGGGAAACACAAAGGGCCGACGCCAACGTATAATGCTATACTGAATACAGATTTACCCAAAAATGGTTTGCGCACACATTACATGCGAGCAGTTACAAACTTAAAGGACGGCGACTTGATGGTTTCTGTATTTGAATATCAAGATAGTTCGTTATTATCGATCCTATCAAAAGCGACGGCTCTAGTAATACGTCCCCAGAATGATTCTGCAAAGGTCAAAGGCGATAAAGTAAAAATTATTCCATTATAAAATTAAACACTTTACCCTTTTTTAATATAAGCGCTAATAACTAAGTTAGTATTTCTCAGATCAATTTAATATTATTATAATCTTAATATTATGTTTAGTTATTTTAGAAATTATTTAACAAGAAAAATTAGCCATTACTAAATTATCAAATAATATTTGACACAAAACAAGAACAGATGTAGAACTAAAGTGTACATTATTAAAATATTATAAGGTAGGGAGTATCATGCTGACACGTAAACAACTGGACTTGCTAGAATTCATTCACAGGCGACTGCAAAAAGATGGAGTTCCACCTAGCTTTGATGAAATGAAAGAAGCCCTTAATTTACGTTCTAAATCTGGCATTCATAGGCTGATTACAGCTTTAGAAGAGCGTGGGTTTATTCGTCGTCTAGCCCACCGCGCTCGTGCTATTGAAATTTTACGCTTACCAGAAAGTATACAAGGTGGTGGATTTCATCCACGGATAATCGAAGGTTCTTTAACACCACCTCCTGAAGCTGCTTTACCAATAGAAGCTGCAAATGCAATAACTTTACCACTAATGGGTAGGATTGCAGCTGGAACACCCATCGAAGCAATACAACAAGTTTCTAATAACGTTTCGGTGCCAGGTGAGATGTTAAAAAATTCTGGTCGGCACTATGCATTAGAGGTTAAAGGTGATTCAATGATCGAGGCCGGCATTAATGATGGTGATATAGTGGTTATTAATGAGCAAAATGATGCAGACAACGGTGATATTGTTGTAGCATTAGTTGAGGGAAATGAGGCAACACTAAAACGGCTTCGCAAACGAGGTTCAGTTGTTGCTTTAGAAGCTGCAAATCCAGCTTATGAAACACGTGTATATCGTGATGATCAAGTTAAAGTTCAAGGTAAGTTGGTTGGTTTAATTCGCACCTATTAGTTTAAAACATAATCAAATTTATCTTTTAACTATTAATAGATTAAGCTTATCTATTAGATATTGTAAATTGATTTTATAAATATCATCATTTTGATATCTATAATTTCTTATGTTTCTTTGCTTAAAAAATTACTAAATGTTGGTCTCTTGCCTCGCGTTAATCTATTGCCTAATAGATGATATCAATTATCTCCTATAATATAAATTAGGTTTATTACAATGTCAGATCAACAAATAGTCACGCGCTTTGCGCCCTCGCCCACAGGTTACTTACACATAGGCGGCGCTAGAACTGCACTATTTAATTGGCTTTTTGCAAAAGCAAATTCAGGTAAATTTTTATTGCGCATTGAAGATACAGATCGTGATAGATCTACACCTGAAGCAACTGATGCGTTGCTAAAAGGCTTAAGATGGTTGGGTCTTGATTATGACGGGGAAGTATATAGCCAACACAAGCGAGCTGATCGGCATAGAGAAATTGCCCTCAAGTTAATTGAACTTGGCCATGCATATAAATGCTTTTCAACAATAGAAGAAATAAATAATTACCGTAACCAAGCAATTGTTGATAAAAGCCCTCTCCCATTTCAAAGCCCATGGCGTGATGCAAAACCCTCAACACATTTAAATGCTCCATTTGTAATACGTCTTAAGTCTCCAAGGGAAGGTGGCGTAACAATTAAGGATAAAGTACAAAAAAAAGTTAGCTGGGCCGCCTCCACATTTGACGATTTAATAATGTTACGCTCTGATGGAAATCCAACATATATGCTTGCAGTAGTTGTGGACGATCACGATATGGGAGTAACCCACATAATTCGTGGCGATGATCATCTTATAAATGCAGGTCGCCAATCTTTAATTTATAAAGCTATGGGCTGGCCAATACCAGAATTTGCTCATATTCCACTTATTCATGGCGAAGATGGTAAAAAACTTTCAAAACGACACGGAGCCACAGGAATACATGAATATGCGGCATTAGGATATATGCCTGAAGCAGTTAGAAATTATCTTGCTCGCCTTGGGTGGAGCCATGGAAATGATGAATTGTTTTCAACCGATCAAGCCATCCAATGGTTTAACTTTGAAGGCATGGGAAAATCACCATCTAGATTAGACATTAAAAAATTAGATAATGTATCTGCTCATCATATAAAGAACTCTAACACAGAAGTTTTAGCCCAAGATTTATTTAGCTATGCCAATGAAATTGGAAGGTCGATACCAAAAGAAAGTATAACAAAAATTGTATCATCAATACCCATTGTTCGAGAAAAATCAAAATTGTTAGGCGATATACTGGATAAGTGTCACTTTATCTTAACCACACGACCTATTGATTTTGATATAAAATCTTCTGAAAACTTAAATTCGGTATCCATTGGTATACTAAAGCAATTGACCTTACTGTTATCAAATGCTAGCTGGTCAGCAAGTGAGTTAGAAGCATTAGCGAGAGACTTTGCTGCAGAACAAGGTATAAGCCTTGGCAAAGTTGGAATACCATTAAAAGCAGCTCTTTCAGGACGGGCTAATGCGCCCTCTGCCTTTGGAATGATGGAAATTTTGGGCCAAGATGAAAGTCTGGCACGTATTAAAGACGTAATTAAAAATTATAGATCAATTTGATCATAAATACATTTTGATTAAAGAAGACACTACACGCTAATAATCCAGCCTAATAAAAACACAAGGGAAACACATGTCAGATAGTAAGTTCGCAACATTAACAATTAATGATAAAAAAATTGAATTACCTATCCACTCCCCCTCTGCTGGTCCTGACGTTATAGATATTACAAAGCTTTACGCCGAGGCCGACGTCTTTACATACGATCCTGGCTTTACGTCGACTGCTTCTTGTGAAAGCACAATCACATATATTGCTGGCGCAAAGGGTGAATTATTATACCGCGGTTATCCAATTGATCAACTAGCCGAACAATCTCATTATTTAGAGGTTTGCTATTTGTTACTATACGGTGAATTACCCTCTGAAATAGAATTAGTAGATTTTGAGGCAAGAGTTACCAATCACACAATGTTACACGACCAAATGAACCACCTATTTAGAGGGTTTAGGCGAGATGCTCACCCAATGGCGATAATGTGTGGAGTTGTAGGCGCTCTCTCAGCGTTTTATCATGATAGCACAGATGTTTCTGATCCAGAGCAACGTGAAATTGCATCTATAAGAATGATAGCTAAAATACCAACTATTGCGGCATACGCTTTCAAATATTCTCAGGGACAGCCTTTTGTATACCCAGACAACAAACTTGATTATGCATCAAATTTTTTACGAATGTGTTTTGCAGTTCCTACCGAAGAATATGTAGTTAACCCCATTCTAGCAAAAGCAATGGATCGTATATTCACATTACATGCAGATCATGAACAAAATGCATCCACATCAACCGTTCGATTAGCCGGTTCATCTGGTGCAAATCCTTTTGCATGTATTGCAGCTGGTATTGCCTGCTTATGGGGTCCTGCTCACGGTGGGGCAAATGAGGCTTGTTTGAACATGTTACGTGAAATTGGAACCGTTGAACGGATACCAGAATTCATAGAACGCGCAAAGGATAAATCAGATCCGTTCCGTTTGATGGGATTTGGGCATCGTGTATATAAAAACTTTGACCCTCGCGCGACAGTAATGAAAGAAAGTGCCGACGAGGTGCTAGAGTTAATGGGTATAGAGAATAACAAGACCTTACTCGTGGCTAAAGCTTTAGAAAAATTAGCTCTAGAAGATCCATATTTCATAGAGAAAAAACTCTACCCAAATGTTGATTTCTATTCTGGAATTATTTTGGATGCTATGGGCTTTCCAACATCTATGTTCACCCCTATTTTTGCAATGTCTCGTACTGTTGGATGGATAGCACAATGGAAAGAAATGATTGCGGATCCAAAACTAAAGATCGGCCGCCCACGTCAGCTCTACACGGGTGCAACAAATCGAGATTATGTAAATCTAAAAAAGCGATAAATAGACTACCCATCAGTTACCTCAAGTTTTTAGGTGATTGGTGGGTAATAAATACAAACATAATAGTCTGTCTAAAAATTATTAAAATAATTAGTTGTCCATTAGATTACTTAGTCTAGTTCTTTCATCTTCAGTTAATGCCTTTGGGTGTATATTTTTTTTTGACCGTATAAACCATGAGCTAAGTAACGCTCCTAGCAATAGGAATAATGGCCCAGATGCCCATAATATCAGGTTACTAAGTGATACCCTTGGATTTAGTAACACATACTCCCCATAACGATCAGTAATAAAACCTATTACCTCTTTATTGTCATCACCAGCTATAATCCGATCCCGAACCAAAAGCCGTAGGTCCTTAGCTATACCAGCATTTGAACTATCAATATTTTCATTGCGGCAAACTAAACAGCGTAGCTCCTTAGATATTTCTCGCGCACGTAATTCTTGGGCAGTGTTTGGTAGTATTTCATCTGGCTCTACTGCCCAAGCACTAGAACTCATAAATAATAAAATGAATATAACACGTATCATTAAGATAAACTTTTCAACCTAGACGTGGAAGCTATACGCAATCGACGATCTGACATGCTTAGAATACCCCCCATTGCCATTACCATACACCCAATCCATATCCAAACAGCAAAAGGTTTAACATAAGTTCGAATAGTCCAACCATCACCTTGAGCATCACCTAATGCTATATAGAGATCACGAGTTAAAGTGCTATTAATGCCTGCTTCTGTGGTTGGCATACGCTGGACTGGATAAAATCGCTTTTCAGGTTTTAACGTTGCAACCAATCTTCCATCAAAAAATACACTTATATTTCCTACATCCGCAGTATAGTTTTTGCCATTTATTTTCTTAATATCATCAAATTGGAATGTATAACCACTAACCTCAAAACGTTCACCCACCTTAGCAATACGAATATCTTCAGATTCCCACGCAGTAATAGCTGCTATGCCAAAAATAGTTAGACCAAGTCCAATGTGTGCAAACGCTTTACCCCAATCTGCTCGAGGTAGTTTACATAACCTTATTAGACCTGCAATAAATCCAAGTTGTAACATTCGAGTTCGAACAATTAAGTCAGTTAAAGTGCCTAAAATCACCCATCCAGCTAAACCTAACCCAATAGGTGCCATCATCCGCCCACCGGTTTGCAAACTCCAAACCAACAACCCTAAAGTTATACTAAGTATTATTGCACCAAATAAAGGTTTTCCAGAACGGCTCAGTTGAGCTCTTTTCCATGGTAAAATAGCACCTACTGGAAGTGCTAGTGCTAAAATAATCATAAATGGTGTAAATGCTAGTTCAAAGAATGGGGCCCCAACTGAAAGTTTACGACCCATTACTAACTCTGCTAAAAGCGGCCAAATAGTTCCCACAAATACAACTATAGTTGAGACAACTAATAGTAAATTATTTAGAATTAATCCACTCTCACGACTAACAGGACTAAAGACAACATTTGATCGGAAACTGTTTGCTCGCATTGCATATAATGTTAGTGCCCCACCTATAGCAATAACCAGAATTACAAGAATAAATACTCCTCTTTCAGGATCATTAGCAAAAGCATGTACAGATGTAATTACTCCAGAACGTACAATAAATGTGCCTATCAAAGAAAATGAAAACCCTAAGATTGCTAATAATACAGTCCAGCTTTTCAATGTTTCACGTTTTTCTACTACAATTGCAGAATGGAGCAGAGCTACAGCAATAAGCCATGGCATAAATGATGCATTTTCCACTGGATCCCAAAACCACCACCCCCCCCAGCCCAATTCATAATATGCCCACCAGGAGCCCAGAGCGATACCAATCGTTAATGTAATCCAAGCTAATAGTGCCCATGGCCGCACCCATCGCGCCCACGCAGCGTCAACAGAGCCCTGAATTAAAGCAGCTACAGCAAAGCTAAATGTCATAGATAGGCCAACGTAACCCAAGTATAAAAATGGCGGATGAAAGGCTAAGCCTGGGTCTTGAAGCAAAGGGTTTAGATCATTTCCATCAATAGGTGGAAAAATAAGACGTTCAAACGGGTTTGATGTAAATAAAAGAAAGGCAAGAAAAGCCACACCGATCATTGCTTGAACTGATAAAACACGTGCTTTTAATACAAGTGGTAAGCGCTTTCCAAATATTGAAACTAATGCTCCATAAAAAGCTAAAATCAATATCCACAACAACATGGAACCTTCATGATTTCCCCAAACTCCTGAGACCTTATATAACATAGGTTTTAGGGAATGCGAATTACTAGCAACTAATTTTACTGAAAAGTCTGATGTTACGAATGCAATCGTGAGCATTATAAATGCCAATAAAACTGCTAAAAATTGAACTACAGCAGCTGGAGCAGCTGCATCCATCCATCCACTGTAACCCTTTGCTGCTCCAATCATTGGAACAACTGACTGAATAATAGCCACCATAAATGCAACAATAACTGCAAGATGTCCAATTTCTGCTAACATTGAGACTTTCCTAATTATTTTAACATCATAAACTTATAATAAATTCCCTCAATGCGCTTATATGTCACTGAGTATATACAGTTAGATTTAATATTAATTATAAAGGAAAATATGATTAATATTTAGTCTTGGAAAACACCTTGTTCCTTTAGAGCATCGGCAACTTCCTTAGGCATGTAATTTTCATCGTGTTTAGCTAAAATTTCAACAGCTTGAAACTTTCCTTCATTTAACGTTCCAGTAGCAATCATACCAGTTCCTTCAGAAAATAAGTCAGGCAAAATACCATTAAAAACAACAGGTACGTCATTTGCTAAGTCAGTCACTATAAAACTTACATTATCACCATTTCTAATTAATGTTCCCTCTTTAACCAATCCACCAATACGAAAAACTTCTGACTCATTAATTTCTTCTGATAAAACTTGAGTTGGGCTTCTAAAAAATTCAATGCCATCTTTAAATGCAAATCCAATTAATATTGATGCACTTAATAAAAAAATACAAGCAATTATAATAAGTTGCACACGTCTTCTCTTTTTAAGCCCTATAGCCACTATGGAAACAAAGGAGCCATTTCTAACCCCATTTCCTCTTGCAAGTTTAGCATTAAGTTAGCATTTTGTAATGCTTGCCCCGAGGAACCTTTAGTAAGGTTATCAAGGGTAACAATTATCATAGCATGGCCACTTATGCGGTCACCAACAACACCTATATGACAGAAGTTAGATCCTCTTACATGTCGAGTACTTGGAGATTGCCCATAAGGTAAAACCTCAATAAAGTATTCATTTTCATAAGCCTCTTTAATTGTCCAGTAAATTTCTTGAGAATCTCCCTTAACATAGACGTTGGCAATAATTCCTCGGTTTATTGGTAATAAGGTTGGAGTAAACTGCACCTTTACAGGTCGTCCTGCTATCTCAGAAAACTCTTGATCAAACTCTGCTAAATGACGGTGCGTGCCACCAATAGCATAAGGTTGAGCACCTTCGGATAGCTCAGCATGTAATAAAGGTTCTTTTAATGAGCGCCCTGCTCCACTTACCCCAGTTTTAAGATCTATAATAATATGATCTAGGTCAATTAAATCTGCAGCAATTATTGGGCGTAAAGCATATTGCCCTGCAGCAGCATTACAACCTGTTCCTGCAACTAAGCGAGCTGACTTAATTAACTCTCTGTTAAATTCAGTTAGCCCATACACAGACTCAGCTTGACACTCTAATGCTTCATGCTCACCACCATACCATTTTTTATATTCGCGAGGATCGCGCAAACGAAAATCTGCTGATAAATCAACAATCTTTAATTTTTTTGGTAATTTTGATATAACAGTTTGGCTGGTAGCATGGGGAAGCGCACAAAAGCATAAATCGACATTACTAAATTCAATTTCATCAATTTTAACAAGTGTTGGAAGATCTAAATGCCGTAAATGTGGGAACACCTCAGACATCTCCAGACCAGCTTTTCTGTCAGCACTTAAAGCAACAATCTCCATCATAGGATGAGTTGCTATTAACCTTACTAATTCAGCTCCAGTATACCCAGAAGCCCCCAAAATCGCAATTTTTTTCAACAATGGCATTTTATGCTTCCTAAATCTTTAATCAGCTTCTATGGCATTTGTTGCTTGTATTCAATTAGGCAGACGTAAATTCGGTAGTTTTTGCTAAAAGTCTAGTTGCGGCTTCGCTTACTTTAGATATGTTTTCCGTTGTTAAAAATTTTACTTGACCCTTCTCAACAAAATTAGGGTGACGGGATAAGTAATCGACTAAACTTTCAGCCACAATCTTACATTGTGAATAAACCTGAACATTCAAGTCTAATACACTCTGGAAAAATCTTTTAAAATTGGTTAATGTGTACATCCCAAAACAGCAACATCAGACTTTGGCATACGGCGTAATAATACTGATACATGAGATTTAACTAAAACTTCAGCAAGTTCCAAATCATTTTATTCAATAACGTCAACTAATCCACCACAAGATTGCATATCAACACCAATAGCTCGATATACAAGCTCACGTTGAAATGCTCGCATAGCTACTGTTGCAGGAGTAGCAAACAATGCAACTTGCTTAACATTAACTTCACTTGGGGCTGAATTATCACCCAAACGACGTTCTATAAATACTTCTATGAGTGACAAAAACACATAGAACTCGTTTATCACGAGGCAGTCATTCTTGTTGAATACGTTAAACTGCTACAGCATATGCCGTGTTACAGGCTATAATAACTAAATCACAATCTTCACCCCAAAGCCGCTCGATTGCTTTTTACGTTAAATCATAAATTTCCTCATGATCACAAACACCGTATGGAGCGTGAAAATTATCACCTAGATAAACTGTTACCTGGTTAGAAATCCTTAAAGAAATTTATTGTTGGACAGTTAAGCCACCTAAGCCACTATCAAAAATATCAATGGGCATAAATTTACCTTTTTAATACTATTTGAAAAATATAAAGACGTAAAAATAACTTTTTTCTGATAAAAAAGGGCTCGCGTTGCGAACCCTTCTGAATATTTTAATATCTGATAAATCCAGATTAACGTTTTGAAAACTGGAAACTCTTACGAGCTTTAGCTTTACCATATTTTTTACGCTCAACCACACGTGAATCACGCGTTAGAAAGCCAGCAGCTTTTAAAGCAGCACGTAGTGATGGTTCATATAGTTGCAATGCTTTTGATATACCGTGCTTAACTGCACCAGCTTGACCAGATAGACCGCCACCTTTTACGGTCGCCATTACGTCAAATTCACCAGTAACACCAGCAACTGAAAATGGCTGAGCCAAAATCATTTGCAAAACAGGACGAGCGAAGTATGTATTCATCTCTTTACCGTTGACTACAACCTTACCTGAACCAGGCTTAATCCAAACACGGGCAACAGCATCTTTACGCTTGCCTGTTGCATATGAGCGTCCTAGTTCATCACGAACTGGTACACGTGTAATTGCAGCTTGAACTTGCTCAGCAGCAGTTACGCCACTAACGGCATCTTTTAAGGCGTCCAATGATTTTATTTCTTCAGTCATGACTGGCTCCGCGTATTCTTTGAGTTCATAGATTTAACGTCCAGAACTTCTGGATCTTGCGCCTCATGTGGATGCACTGTACCTGCATAAATACGTAAATTACGCATCTGTTCGCGAGACAGAGGGCCACCTGGCAACATGCGTTGTACGGCTTTTTCTAACAAACGCTCAGGAAATTTTCCCTCAAGTATTTGTCCAGCTGTACGTTGCTTAATTCCACCTGGGTGACCAGTGTGCCAATAATGAATTTTATCAGAGCGCTTTTTACCAGTTAACTGAACTTTTTCAGCATTAATGACTATTACGTTATCTCCCATATCCATTGAGGGGGTAAAGGTTGGTTTGTGCTTGCCGCGCAAACGCATAGCTATAATTGAAGCTAAACGACCCAACACCACGCCTTCAGCGTCGATGATGAACCATTTTTTATCAATATCAGCTGGTTTTGCTGAGAATGTTTTCATGGGTTTCGTTCCAAAGATTTGTGAGTGCAACAATTGCACTCAAATTAGATTATTATCTTTTAAATGATTTAAATGTAAGGTCAACAAAGATAATGTTAATTTAATTATTTAAAATCAATGCTTTAGAATTATGGTATTAGAGTACCCCAATTATTTTTGGATAGAATATGTTAAACTTGCTCTCGCAACTGGGTTTGGAGTACCTTTTGAATATAGAAGCACATCCCCAACAATTAAACTTTTCCCTAATTTAAGAATACGTGCTTTAGCAGTTAGATCTGATTTTGATGGTTTACGCATAAAGTCTATATTACAATTAGTTGTTACTGCAGTGGCTTTAGGCCCAATATTTGCGAGCACAGCAATATAAAAACTTACATCAGCCAGAGCAAACATCGACGGGCCAGAAATAGTACCACCAGGTCGTAAATGCCGATCTTTAACTAAAAGTGAAACAGTAACCCCATCATCACTTAGATTAACAATTTCAAATTCACCATTTATTTGCGGAAATTCAGCCACAAGAAAATTAGTTATCTGACATACCGTCATCTTCATCAAACTCTCCTACTTAAAAAATATTAGCTAAAATCTATTTATGATTAAACCAATAGTAAATCGATAACCTAAATAAATATCAGCGCAATGATTGCTCTTGGGGATGACAAGCAATAAACCTAGCTTGTAATATTAATATTAGGAGAAAAATAGCACCTAACTGATGTACAATAGCTATATACCATGGCGCTGCATAAAGAACTGTTAAAATTCCTATAAACATTTGAATTATAAGCATGATTAATATGGCTTTAAAACTGATGCGCAGCTTTCGATGTGCAAGATTACGTAACTTAAACCAAGCTAATATACCCACACACATAAGTACGTATCCTAACATCCGGTGGTTAAATTGAACAAGGGCTGGATTTTCAAAAAAGTTTACCCAAAAAGGACTATAATCAAAACTTTCAGATGGTAAAAATTCACCATTCATCATTGGCCAATCTATGTAACTTCTGCCAGCATCTATTCCAGCCACTAACGCACCTAACAAAATTTGCGCAAATGTTAGTATCAATAATAATGTTGTCCAACGAACAGATTTTTTATCACGCAAACGTCGAGATTGTAAAAGTTCAACCTCGGGACGACCTAATTTCATAATAAACCAAAATAAAGTTCCAAGTATTATAAAGGCTAATCCTAAGTGTGTCGCCAAACGATAAGAAGCTACGTCAACCATTCGACCACTCAAACCAGATGAAACCATCCACCAGCCAATTGTTCCCTGCAATCCACCTAAGATACCAACTAATAGCATCCTATATTTCCAAGTCATTGGGATTTTATTAAAAATAATAAGGTATAAAAAGCCAAGCAGCCAAACTAGACCAACTAATCGTCCAAGTTGGCGATGGCCCCATTCCCACCAATAAATTACTTTAAAATCAGATAAAGCCATACCCTTGTTTTGGAGCTGATATTCTGGAATAGTTTTATACTTATCAAATTCCAAGATCCAAGCAGCGTCGTTAAGTGGGGGCAAAGCACCCTTGATAACATTCCATTCAGTTATTGATAGTCCACTATCAGTTAACCGCGTCAAACCACCAACAATTACCATTGCAATAACCATTGCAAATAATATTTTTAACCATACCAAAACGCTATTTCGCCAATTATCTCGCTCATTATTAATGATACCAGACTTAGGTTGATTGACTGATGATTTATCCGCAGTAACTTCTTCAAAAATATTACGAGTTTTACCCATAATCAACCTCATGATTTGTAGCTATAATTTATTTAGGGCAAACCATTACAGACGTCCAACCCTTTGCGTGGTCAAATGAACGCATGGCACATTAATAACTAATAACTAATAACTAATAACTAATAACTAATAACTAATAACTAATAATATTATAATTATATATTTAATAAAATAAAAAAATTATTTTTTGCGTGATTTTTCCATAGTTTTAATAATTCCATGAAATATTCGAACATCGACCTTAGTAAATCTCAAGCGTGAAAGCATATTACGTAGTGCAAGAAGCATGCTTTCGGCCTTATCTTCTGGCCAAAAGAAATTACGCGCATCCAGAGCCTCTTCCATACGTTTACCAAGACTCTGGACTTCAATAGAGGATGCAAAATCTGTTCCGGCTAATTCCATGAATTCCGGTGGTACTACACTTAATTGACGCCGCCATTCATATGAAAGCAATAAAACACACTGCGCTAAATTTAATGAGGCAAATGATGGATTTACCGGAACAGAAATGAGTGCATTTGCATGTGCAATATCATCATTAGACAGCCCAGATCTCTCAGGACCAAACATTATACCTACGTTTTTTCCTTGAGAAATTAATGCTCTAGCATGCTGCATTGCACGCTCAGGCGTCATTACATCTTTGGTTAAATCTCTTGTACGCGCAGTTGTTGCAAAAACAAAATTTAAATCTTCTAATGCTTCTGAAGTGGTATTTAATACTTGTACTGAATCCATAACTTGGCCTGCTCCGCTTGACATTGCTTGAGCCCGTGGGTTTGGCCATTCATCTCGCGGATTAACAATACGCATGTGAGGCAAACCAAAGTTCCACATTGCACGCGCAGCAGCACCTATATTTTCACCCATTTGTGGTTCAATCAAAATAATAGAAGGTACAGGTCCGATCCAGCTAATTTCCTCATCATAATTGTCTTCAGACATAATAAACCTCAAGCTTGAATTTTAAATGTGATAAATTGCAAATTATCAAATGACAAGGCAACTATCTCCCACAGTATGTATCATAAAATTAGATTTTATATTTATATGTCAGTTGTTTGGTTTTCTAATGTAAAAAAAAGCTAGAGTTACAGTATTAATTGGCAAAAAAATTTTATACTATATTAAGCATGATAATTTCTGATATATTATTTACTCAAAAAGTATGTATACAATCGTATACATACTTTTAAAATAAATCAAAATACGATAGTAGGTAATTGTTATGATTCCAAATACTGACATATAAAGAGGTCCCAATGACTAAGATCAAAGTGGAAAACCCAGTCGTCGAATTAGATGGCGATGAAATGACGCGTATCATATGGCAATTTATAAAAGATAAATTAATTTTGCCGTATGTTGATTTAGATTTGAAATATTACGATCTAGGCATAGAATCGCGCGATGATACTGACGATCAAATTACTGTAGATGCCGCTGAAGCCATCAAAAAATATGGTGTTGGTGTAAAATGTGCTACAATTACTCCAGATGAAGAACGTGTAGAAGAATTTGGCCTAAAACGCATGTACCGCTCTCCCAATGGTACAATCCGGAACATATTAGGTGGTGTTATTTTCCGCCAGCCAATTATTTGCAAAAATGTACCCCGATTGGTCCCAGGTTGGACACGCCCAATTGTTGTTGGTCGTCACGCGTATGGAGACCAATACAAAGCAACAGACTTTCGTTTCCCAGGTGCAGGAAAGTTGACAATAAAATTTGAAGGAGTTGATGGAACAATCATCGAAAAAGAAATGTTTGATGCACCATCTTCTGGAATAACAATGGGAATGTATAATTTAGATGAATCCATATATGATTTTGCTCGTGCATCATTAAATTATGGTTTAAATTTAGGTTGGCCGGTTTATTTATCTACTAAAAATACTATTCTAAAAGCATACGATGGCCGCTTTAAAGATATTTTTCAAGAAGTGTATGAAAATGAATTTGAAGAAAAGTTCAAGAAAGCGAACATACATTATGAACACCGATTAATAGATGACATGGTTGCTGCAGCATTAAAATGGTCAGGTGGTTATGTTTGGGCCTGTAAGAACTACGACGGTGACGTCCAGTCAGATACTGTAGCACAAGGTTACGGTTCACTTGGCCTGATGACATCACAGTTAATGACACCAGATGGGAAAATTGTGGAAGCTGAAGCTGCTCATGGTACAGTCACCCGGCATTATCGACAGCACCAAAAGGGTAAAGCAACATCTACAAATTCTATTGCCTCAATTTATGCTTGGACAGGTGGTTTGAAACACAGAGCCAAATTAGATAACAATCAACCGTTAACGGACTTTGCAAACAAATTAGAGACTATAATCGTTTCAACGGTAGAGAATGGGCACATGACTAAAGATTTAGCGTTGCTAGTAGGTCCGGATCAAAACTGGTTAACTACAGAAGGTTTCCTTGAAAAGATTGACGAAAACCTTAATAAAGCAATGTAATTTAAATTTAATCAAATATTATAAAGGGCCTCTTTTTTTTCAAAATGGCCCTTTATTTCTTATCTAATAATAAATATCAAAAACCCTTATACACCATCAACAATTGTATAGTTTCTAGTTGAAACTCCATCAGCTAAAGCAAAGCTTAATGCATTTTGATACTCAGTGGATTCATAAAAATTAACCGCAACATCAAAGTCAGAAAACTTTATAACCACATTACGTAACTGTACTGATCCTTCCTTAGTTACGCACTTGCCACCACGTGCTAAAAATTCACCACCATATTTTGCAACAGCAGGGCCTGCTAGAGCCGCATATTTAGCATATTCCTCTGGATTATGGACAGTAATCTGTGCCAAACAATAAGCTACCATTTTATAACTCCTTTAAAAGTTTTTCCGCTGCAAAAACAGCAGATTTAGAATTTAAAATATCTTTACCACCAGCTTGTGCCATATCAGGGCGTCCACCGCCTCCTTTGCCTCCAAGTTCTGCAGCTGCAACCTTAACAAGATCTACAGCGCTGATTTTATCTAATAAATCAGCAGTAACACCGGCAGCAACTGCAGCTTTACCACCTGCACCTGAAATCAACAAAATGACAGCTGAACCTAATCTATTTTTATGTTCGTCAACTAATCCACGTAAATCCTTACTTGGGATGTCATCCAACACTTGTGAATAAAAGTTAAGCCCATTTATAAGCATTGTATCTTGAGTTTCTCCAAAACCTCCCATTGCAATTGATTTACGCAAATTAGAAATTTCATTCTGTTGCGATTTGCGCTCATCAATCAATGCCTGCACTCGATCAAGAATATCTACTGGTTTAGCTTTAAATACTTCAGAAATATTAGCTATTATACGAGACTGTTGAGCATGGTGCAATTCTGCAGCAACACCAGTGAGAGCTTCGATCCTGCGAATACCACTAGCGGAAGCACTTTCTGAAATAAGTGCAAATGCGCCAATAGAACCAGTTCGACTTACATGTGTACCACCACATAGCTCTAAGGAATAAGTATTTCCATCAAGACCTTTACCAGACCCCTCTTGGTTACACATCGATACGACACGAACTTCATCGCCATACTTCTCTCCAAATAATGCTTGAGCTCCAAGAGACCGTGCATCGGCTGGCGTCATAATTCTTGTTTCAACGAGTGAATTTTGGCGAATGAACTTGTTTACTTCACTTTCAACGGCAATTAATTCTTCATCAGTCAAACCTTTGGAATGACTAAAATCAAATCTTAAACGATCCTGACCATTAAGGGACCCACGTTGTGCAACATGTTTACCAAGTTTTGCTCTCAAAGCTTCATTAACCAAATGCGTTGCAGTATGGCTATTACAAATGCCAGCTCGTTTTTTATTATCAATTGTTAATACAGCTGAATCCCCATTAGTAATATCACCGGATATAACAACGCCAATATGGACAAAAAGACCAGCTTTCTTTTTAACATCTGAAATAGCTATTGTGCCACTTTCAACTTGTAAAAGCCCACTATCAGCAATTTGGCCACCACTTTCTGCATAAAAAGGAGTTTGATTTAAAACCACCATAACACTGTCACCATTGGAAACGGTATCTACCAAAACTCCATCTTGAATTAACGCGGCTATTAGGCCTTCAGAACTTTCAGTATCGTAACCCAAAAAGTCCGTCACACCCTGTTCATCGGCTATATCAAACCAAATACTTTCATCGGCAACCTCTCCAGAACCAGACCAAGCGGCACGTGCCTTTGCTTTTTGTTCAGTCATTGCAGAATCAAAGCCTTTAAGGTCAACCTCTACTCCCTTTTCACGCAATGCATCTTGAGTTAAGTCTAATGGAAATCCAAAGGTGTCATATAATTTAAACGCTACTTCCCCAGACAAAGGGTAACCCTTATTCATTATAGAAAGCTCATCATCTAGAAGTTTCAAACCTCTATCTAAGGTTGTCTTAAAGCGTGTCTCTTCTAATAATAAGCTCTCCTCAATCAATGCCTGAGCCTGCCCCAACTCAGGATAAGCCTGTCCCATTTGACTGATCAAAGCGGGCACCATTTGGTGCATAACAGGATCTTTAGCGCCTAACAGATGCGCATGGCGCATTGCTCGACGCATAATTCTGCGTAAAACATAACCTCGACCTTCATTTGATGGCAAGATTCCATCAGCAATAAGAAAAGATGTAGAACGTAAATGATCTGCAATCACACGATGATGCACATTTTGATCACCAAATGGATCTACACCGGTTACTTGTGCAGACGATTCAATTAAATCTCGCATGAGGTCAGTATCGTAATTGTCGTGGCTACCTTGCAATAATGCAGCTATGCGCTCAAGGCCCATGCCAGTATCTATAGACTGCATATTTAATGGTTTCATAGTTCCATCAGAAGCTTGTTCATTTTGCATGAACACTATATTCCAAATTTCTATGAAGCGATCACCATCTTCATCAGCAGAGCCGGGAGGACCTCCCCAAATATGTTCTCCATGGTCATAGAATATTTCAGTGCATGGTCCACATGGTCCAGTAGGGCCCATTCTCCAAAAATTATCGTCTGTTGCTATTCGAATTATCCGATCGTCGGTCAAACCTGCATAATTTTTCCAAATATTAGCTGCTTCATCATCAGTATGATAAACAGTCACGTATAATCGCTCTCGGTTAATTCCAAACTCTTTTGTAATCAAATCCCAAGCATACTTAATAGCTTCTTCTTTAAAATAATTACCAAATGAAAAATTGCCAAGCATTTCAAAAAACGTGTGGTGCCTAGCTGTATAACCCACATTATCTAAATCATTGTGTTTACCACCTGCCCTTACACATTTCTGTGCAGTAGTTGCACGATTATAATCACGACTTTCCTGACCTAAAAATTGATTTTTAAATTGTACCATTCCAGAATTAGTAAACATAAGAGTTGGATCATTTCGTGGAACTAAAGGTGAGCTACTTACTACCTTATGGCCATTTTTCTCGAAAAAACTTAAAAAAGTGGATCGAATATCGTTAACGCTAGCCATTTTTATACCTTGCAAAATAAAACCTAAACTTGGTTTACCGACCGATTTTAAAACTGTCCACAGTGCAAAAAAAAAAGGCTAGGAATTTACCCAGCCTTTTCCTAAATATTATTATAATTTAACCTTCAACGACAGCATCGGCATCATCACCTGCTGGATTATCACCTGGAGGTGGCACATCAAAATCTAATCCATTTGCAGCACGAATTTTATCTTCAATTTCATGAGCTAACCGTGGATTGTCTTTTAAATAGGCTTTAGCATTTTCACGCCCCTGCCCAATTCGTTCATCCCCACAAGAAAACCAAGAGCCAGATTTTTCAACAAACCCCAGCTTAACACCTAAGTCAATTAATTCGCCTCGTTTTGAGATACCTTCACCATACATAATGTCAAATTCGACTTGCTTAAAAGGTGGTGAAACTTTATTTTTTACTACTTTTACGCGTGTTTGATTTCCAACAATTTCATCACGATCTTTAATCGCACCAATACGCCTAATATCTAGGCGCACCGATGAATAGAATTTCAATGCATTACCACCTGATGTTGTTTCTGGAGAACCAAACATAACACCAATTTTCATACGGATTTGATTAATAAAAATTACCATGCAACCAGACTTAGCTATGGAACCTGTTAATTTACGCATAGCTTGGCTCATCAAACGCGCTTGTGCTCCAACTTGATGATCACCCATATCACCTTCTAATTCAGCACGAGGTGTAAGTGCGGCGACAGAGTCAACTACAACCATTGATACTGCACCCGAGCGTACTAAAGTATCAGTAATTTCCAACGCTTGCTCACCCGCATCTGGTTGAGAAATTAAAAGTTCGTCAATATCGACGCCTAATTTTTTTGCATAAGTTGGATCTAGAGCATGCTCAGCATCTACAAAAGCACATACACCACCTTTTTTTTGCTCTTCTGCAATAGCGTGCAAAGTTAAAGTGGTTTTACCTGAACTTTCAGGTCCGTAAATTTCAACAATACGGCCTTTTGGTAGTCCACCAATTCCTAATGCAATATCAAGACCAATGGATCCTGTTGAAGTTGCTTCGATGTCCAGACGCGCGCTGTCATCGCCTAATCGCATAATAGAGCCTTTACCAAACTGTCGTTCGATTTGCCCCAAGGCAGATTCTAATGCCTTTTCTTTGTCCATACTTTTCTTTCCGCTGAATTCTAATAAAGTTGATGCCATGTATTATCTCCTTATTTCAAACCTGTAGCAACCAAAAACCACAGATGTTCTCTTATTGTTCCATTTAGTTATGAGACCAAAAGAAGAACATTGCAAGAAAAAATTTTAATAAAGCAGTTTAGAACATTTTTGTAAAATCTTAAAACATCAAGATTATGACAAATTAGAATAAATAAATAAAATATAAAAATTATAATCTATTTAGGATAGCTAAATAAAAACCATCAGTTCCAGATGACAGCTCAAAATGTTTGGAGAATGTCAACTTCCAGCCAACAACTCTTTCAATAAAATTAGAAATTTGCTCCTCATTTTCAGAAGCAAACAGCGAACAAGTCATATAGACCAGTGTTCCATTTTCTGTAACTAGATTTGATGTAGTATTAAGAATATCAGCCTGCGTTTCTAGTAATTCTTCCAAACGTGCTGGCGTTAATTTCCATTTTGCATCTGGGGTTCGACGCCATGCACCACTGCCTGAACACGGTACATCTAACACAACAAAGTCAAATTTTTCATCTTTAATAACTGGATCTTTTTTTAATAATTCAACATGTATTCCAGCCCTATCAGCGCGATGACTTAAAGCTTTTAACCTATCTGGATCTCTATCAAATGCAGATAATATTACATTATTGGATATTAATGATGCTATAGCTAACGTTTTACCACCACCACCAGCACAATAGTCTAAAACTTTACCATGATTTGGGAAGTTTAACTCTAGGACTAATGCCTGAGAACCTGCGTCTTGAAGTTCTATAAGTCCATTTAAATAAGAGTTTGTTTGAGGGATTTTACGTGTTTCTCCAATCACACGAAGTGCAGTCTTAGCCACATCCAAAGGCTCAGTTTTGATGCCTTCTTTTAATAAAGATGCAATAATATTATCCAAATTAACTTTTTTAAGATTAACTCTAAGATCAATTGGGGCACGTTCTTTCAAAACGCTATATTCATCTTTACCGTTAAAATTGGGAACAAGCCAATCTGGAATATCTAATTTAATAGCAAGTGACATATCAGCCTTTAAAGAATAAATCATCGTATTTTCTTCATTAGATATAGTGGATGGTGCATACCCTTCACCATTAAAAACCGAAGTTAATTCTTCATTATTTGCTATTAACCGCCCAATAAATACACCACGAGCTCCTCCTACCCCACTATAATGGGCATAACTGCGCAAGTTTCGCAATCCATCATAAACAATATCTCTTATAGCAGCACGATCTTTAGATCCTGCAAAGCGATTACCACGTGCCCAGCGTGTTAACTCGCGTTCAGCAGGCGCTCCAAGCAAAGTACGATCAAAAATTTCGATGGCGGCAGCATATCGAGCTGCAGGTGTCATAGATTATCCTATTCTATAGTTTGGGCTTTCCCGCGTAATTTGCACATCATGAACATGGCTTTCTTTTAGGCCAGCTCCTGAAATTTTCACAAATTTACAATTTGAACGCATATCTTTTATCGTTAAATTACCAGTATATCCCATAGCAGCTCGTAAACCACCTACCATCTGGTGCAAAACATTAGAGGCTGGTCCCTTGTAAGGCACCTGCCCCTCAATACCTTCAGGTACTAGTTTTTCAGCACTTGCTTCTTTTTGAAAATAACGATCAGCAGATCCTTGAGCCATTGCAGCAACTGATCCCATACCTCTGTAAGATTTAAATGACCTACCTTGATATAAAATTATTTCACCAGGTGCCTCATCAGTTCCTGCCAACATTGAGCCAACCATTGCACAACTTGCACCTCCAGCGATTGCCTTAGCAAAATCACCTGAAAATTTAATACCACCGTCTGCAATGACAGGAATGCCATCTTCAGACGCAGCTTCAGCACAGTCATTGATGGCTGAGAGTTGCGGAACACCTACACCTGCCACAATTCGCGTTGTACAAATAGAACCTGGTCCAATGCCAACTTTTATAGCATCTGCACCTACATTTATAAGCGTTTTAGTAGCTTCAAAAGTAGCAACATTGCCTGCAACTATTTGTATATTATGTACTTTTTTAATACGTTCAACAATGGCGCTAACCGAAGAAGAATGCCCATGTGCAGTATCAATTACTAACAAATCAACGCCTGCATCAATTAATTTCATGGATCTTTCAAAACCTTTATCTCCAACAGTAGAAGCTGCGGCAACACGCAGACGACCCAAGTCATCTTTACATGCTATGGGGTTCAAAACTGCTTGTTCCAAATCTTTAGTTGTTAGCAATCCAGTTAATTGGTTGTCAGAATTAACTACTAATAGTTTTTCAATTCGTCTGGCATGCATCAAAGATTTTGCATCGTCTAATTTTACAGGTTCACTTACAATTGCTAACTTTTCTGATGTCATCATTGTAGAAACCGGTGTTTTTACGTCTGAGACAAATCGCATATCACGATTAGTTAAGATACCTAAAACTTTTCCATTTCCATCAACAACTGGAAAGCCAGTAATACGATATTGTTCAGCTAATGCCCTAGCATCTGCTAAAGTTTGACCTGGAGTAAGTGTAATAGGGTTATAAACTGTGCCAGATACAAACCTCTTCACTCTACGCACTTGAGCGGCTTGCTCATCATCTGAAAGATTTCGATGAATTACACCCATCCCACCTGATTGAGCAAGAGCAATGGCCATCTTTGCTTCTGTCACAGTATCCATTGCTGAACTTAAAATAGGAATATTAAGTTTTATACTTTTTGTAACATGAGTTGATAAAATTGCATCAGACGGAATTACGTTAGACGCACCCGGCACTAATAAAACATCATCAAATGTAAGTGCTTCACGTATCTCCATTGGTCTCTCCAAGAGTTATCGATATTGCATATGTTCTATCACATGGGATTTTAAAAAAGAAAAGGCCTGTTTTCCGATTTAACAAAAAGAAAGAATAAATAATTTTTAATCTTATGTTTCAATACATAAAATTTATTGGACAATTATACATTAAAAATCTCAAAAATTAAATTTTTAAAAACTTGCAAATATTTTACCTATTGAAATCCACACATCTGTGTCACAATATTTTATAAATAATTCAGGATTCTCTTATATGGGACATAAATACGAAAATGGTCGCTTAAATCTTCCCTTCGTAGGTATCGCGACCTTTGGTAAAAAGCAATATATTGAAGATTGGTCAAAATTAGATGCAGATGTTGCAATCATTGGAGCTCCTTTTGATTTTGGCGCACAATATAGATCTGGTGCACGTTTTGGGCCTCGCTCTATTCGTGAGGCATCTACTTTATTTTCTTTTGGCCATGCAGGTGCATATGATCATGAAGATGATGCAACATATCTTGGTGAAGACGTTCGAATAGTAGATATGGGTGATGCTGACATAATTCATACTGATACGATACAAAGCCACGCAAATATAGAAAAAGCAGTTCGTGCAGCATTAAATGCTGGTGCCCTGCCTGTAACTATAGGAGGCGATCATTCTATAAATATCCCCTGTATAAATGCATTTTCAGACCAAGGTGATTTTCATATTCTTCAAATTGACGCTCACCTTGACTTTGTTAATGAACGCCATGGCGTACGATTTGGCCATGGAAATCCAATGCGACGTGCAGCTGAAAAAACATATGTTACCGGACTATCCCAGTTTGGAATACGAAATGTTAGTTCTACTGCTCGAGTAGGCTATGAAGACGCCCGCAAAATGGGGTCTGATATTTTATCAGTGCGCCAAATTCGAGAAATGGGGACAAAAAAAGCTACTAAACGCATCCCAAAAGGTAAATTATATGTGACCATAGATATAGATGCTTTTTGCCCATCGATTGCTCCAGGGACGGGCACTCCAAGTCATGGAGGTTTTTTATACTATGATGTTTTAGAAATACTGCAAGAAGTGAGCAAAAACAATGAAATCATTGGGATTGATCTTGTTGAGGTTGCTCCAGCATATGATCCATCAGAGGTAACTGCTATTTTAGCTGCTCAATTATTATTAAACTTTTTAGGATTTATTTTTCACAACCACAAAAGTTAATTTATAATATTAGTGCGGATCAAGGGCAGACATTATTTAACCCCGAAATCCTGTTGCAACTACAAATTTTTCAGAACTGTCTTGTCGGCTACTTGGCGGTTTCATGTGGTGAACTTTGGTAAACTTTTCTTTAAGAAGTTTTTGCAAATCTCCTTCAGCACCACCAGCTAAAACTTTAGCAACAAATGTTCCACCTTCTTCAAGAACATCAAATGCAAAATAAGCAGCTGTTTCACATAGTGCCATAATTCGAATATGGTCAGTCTGCTTATGCCCAGACGCACTTGCAGCCATATCAGATAATACGACATCGGCCTTGCCGCCTAACCAAGCTCTAACTTTTGCGTCAGCGTCATCTTCCATAAAGTCTAAAAGATGGATTTCGCAACCTTCAATTGGATCAACTTCTTGAAGATCAACACCTAAAATTGTTCCAATTCGTTTACCTTGCTTGTCACCACTAGCATTGACTCGCTTAACCGCAACTTGGCACCAGCCCCCTGGCGCACATCCTAAATCAACAATTCTTGCTCCTGGGACTAAAAAACGAAACTTGTCATCTAATTCCATTATCTTAAATGCTGCTCTACCACGGTAACCTTCTCTTGTAGCACGCGCCACATAGGGGTCATTTAATTGACGTTTCAACCATAAAGTCGACGACAATTTTCGTCCTTTTGCAGACTTCACTCTAACCTGCAAATCACGCAGCCCACGTCCAGATGTATTTTTCTTTTTTTCGATCATGATTTATTGTTTAACTCAAGTAACCTTGTTTGACCATCTGAGAATACAAAATTCCCTCGCGTAATCCTCGATCTGCAACAGTTAGTGTATTGGTTGGCCAAACTCGTAAAATAGAACGTAAAATTGCAGCTCCTGACATTATTAAACCTTTACGGCCAGCTCCAATGCAAGGATTATCTGCACGCCAAACAGGGCCACCAACCAAATACCGGTCAATTTCTGCTTCTACCTGATCGGATGTCATTTCATAACCATCAACTTTCTGACGGTCGTATCGGATTAATCCCAAATGCGTAGCAGCAATCGTTGTTACAGTTCCAGATGTCCCAATTATTTGAAAATTTGGTAAAACATTAGCGAAAGAATTTAAGTTTGAAGGCCCAAAATGAGTTATGTACTCTTCAAAGTACCAGGACATCATAGCGTAAGCAGCTTTATCCTCTTGAACATCACTAAACTGCTCTTTTAATGTACTGACACCAAACGGGACAGAAACCCAATCCACCACCTTAACACCAGTCGCTGCATCAAACTTCTTTGTGTGCATCAAATTGCTTTGTAACCGCATAATTGAATTGCGGCGATTCTCAGGTTTTACATTTGTTAGATCCAGCCAAACTAACTCAGTCGACCCGCCACCAATATCAACAACTAAAACCTGCTCAGTCATTGATTTTAGATGTCCAACGCTGCCCACAACAGCTAACCTAGCTTCTTCTGCCGGCTTGATAACTTCAAGCTTAATATGCGCTTCACGTCGTGCACGCTTTATAAAATCTCGTCCATTTACAGCTTGGCGACATGCAGCAGTAGCTACAAGACGTGAATATTTAACATTATGTTGACGTAATTTTTTCTGACAAACGTGAAGAGCAGAAATTGTTCTTCGCATAGCAGCATTTGATAAACGCCCAGTAGTGTCCATTCCTTTACCTAAATACACTGTTTTAGAAAAGGCATCAACAACTTCAAAATCATTTTTTCGAGGCCGAGCTATTAGCATGCGACAACTATTAGTACCTAAATCTAGCGCACCAAATAAGGGCGCTTTTTCAGGTAAAACAGCAGGTGACTTAATAGCCGAAGAAGATATATCTTGTTGAATAGACATTTAACAAACCTACGCTGATGAACGAACACGCGCAATCGGTTTCAAATAATCTATTTTTGATAAGTGTCGTTATTTTCACAATGCAGTCGAAAACTGTTTCTGCTATTGAAAAATTAACTATTACTCTAAAAAAAAAGGATAAAAATAATGCCAAATTTAGTTATAGTTTACTGGCGCGACATTCCAGCTCAAGTAATAGTTGGTAAAGGGCGGCGAGCATCAAAAATACAACTGCCCGAACGGTTTGAGCAGGCTATTGATAGAGCGGCCATGAAGACAGGTGCCGCAGGTGATGACGCCTATTTAGCAGCGTGGCGCAAAACAGAACCTACTGAGGTCGAAGGAGACCCCGAAGAAGTCGTAAAAAGAGAAGCGGCTCGTCTTGATGCAGCTTACGACCAAGAAAAGATAAAATCCCTGATTGCCAACGATGGTTGGGAATAGCACCTAAGTGAGCCACCATGTCTATTTTACATTCTTCATCAAATATTGCTTCTGAGATTAACCTAAACTTAGAAGCATTTTTAAAAGACTTCTCAATAGAAGTGATGCCGCGTACTGCTGCAAAAATTGAGAATTTTTGTGAAATACTTCCACAACAAACTCTCATCTACATAGCGCACATTGAAGGTACCCCTATTGAAGAAATGGTGGATACAGCTAAACGTTTAATTGAAGAAGGTTTTGACGTTATGCCGCACTTTCCCGCACGAATAATTAAAAACCATGCGACTCTAGTTGACTGGATAAAACGTTACCAAAATGAAGCAGGAGTGAAACAGGCTTTACTCTTAGCTGGTGGAGTAGATAAACCTTATGGAGAATATCAATGCTCTATGGATTTATTAGAAACTGGCGAGTTTGATAAAGCAGGGTTTACAAACTTACATGTTGCTGGTCACCCTGAAGGTAATATTGATATTGATAAAGATGGATCAACTTCCAACGTAGATGCTGCAATTTCATGGAAGCAAACTTTCTCCAAACGTACTGATGCAAAAATGGCTATGACCACACAGTTTTGTTTTGAGTCAGGTCCTGTTATTGAATGGGCTGATCGTATGACTAGCCGTGGAATTGATATTCCAATTCATATTGGGGTTGCTGGGCCAGCAAAGCTTCAAACGATGATCAAATTTTCGATGGCATGTGGGGTTGGCGCCTCTTTACGAGTTTTAAAGCGAAGAGCTAAAGATGTAACTAAATTATTATTACCTTTTAAACCTAATAAAATTCTTACCGAACTTGCTGAACATAAAGCAAAAAATCCTGATTTTCTCATAACAAATGTGCATTTTTTTCCATTAGGTGGAATTAAAACTAATGCTAACTGGACTATGGAAAATGGTGGCAAGTCTGCCATTCCAGCAAAACAATCCTAAAGGATAAAGATAATGACAAGAACAATAGTCGAGAGCAAAACTAAAACTGCAATTATTGGCTTCGATCAACCATTTGCAGTTATAGGCGAACGAATTAATCCTACTGGCCGTAAGAAATTAGCATTAGAATTGGAGGTTGGAGATTTTTCAACAGTAGAAGCTGACGCAATATCTCAGGTTGCAGCTGGCGCAACAATCTTAGACATAAACTCAGGTGCAGTTTTCGCAAATAAAATGTCAGAAGATCCTAGGTACGCTGATAATAACTTTGTTGAACCGCCTTTAATGAGAGAATTAATAAAACGGGTGCAGGCTATTTGTGATGTCCCTTTATGCATTGATAGTTCCGTCCCAGGCGCATTGGAAGAAGGTTTAAGGGCAGCCGAAGGCCGTCCATTGCTAAATTCAGTAACTGGTGAAGAAGAGCGATTGGAATTAGTTCTTCCTTTAGTCAAAAAATATAATGTGCCAGTGGTGGCTATTTCAAACGATGATACTGGTATTTCTGAAGACCCTGATGTGCGGTTTGAAGTTGCAAAAAAAATAGTTCAACGCGCTTCAGACTTTGGCATTCCAGCACATGACATTGTAGTTGACCCATTAGTTATGCCCATAGGAGCAATGGGAACTGCTGGTTTACAAGTATTTGCGCTGGTTCGGCGATTGAGAGAAGAGTTAGGTGTAAATACTACTTGTGGTGCTTCAAATATATCCTTTGGCCTTCCTAATAGGCATGGTATTAACAATGCATTTCTTCCTATGGCAATGGCTGCAGGTATGACTTCAGCTATTATGAATCCTGTAGCATTACCAATTGGGCCTAAAAAGTTACAAGCTAAATTAGATGAATTAGCAGCGGCAGGCATAATAGTTCCAGACGATATAGATATGGAGTTATTAGCTAAAATTACAGGTATGGGCTCGACTAAAACGCTAGCAGGTAAAGAGATGGAAGCAATTCGTGCCGCAAACTTTCTAACTAATAATGATCCAAATGGTTCTCAATGGATACGCACAAATAAAGACCCAAACGCGGGTTCTGGTGCTGGAGGCCGTGCTGGCCGAACTGGTGGACGAAGACGACGCGCATAAATTAAAATAATAGGAATTAAACCTTGAACGGTAATAACGATCCATTAGTGATTTTTACACCATCTGGAAAACGTGGTAATTTTCCTATCGGAACACCTATATTAACCGCAGCGCGTCAACTAGGAGTAGACCTCGATAGTGTTTGTGGTGGTCGTGGCATCTGTTCGCGTTGCCAAGTCACGCCTTCTTACGGTGATTTTTCCAAACATGGCATAAGCGTCAAGCCTAACGCCATTAGTGAGTGGAATTCTGTTGAGGACCGTTACAAATCAAAAAGAGGTATGATTGATGGGCGCCGCTTAGGGTGCCAAGCAACGGTGCAAGGCAATGCAGTAATTGATGTCCCTCCAGAAAGCCAAGTGCATAAGCAAGTTGTTAGAAAGCGTGCGGAAGCACGAGATATATTAATTAATCCATCAACACGATTATTCTATGTAGAAGTAGAAGAGCCAGATATGCATGAACCTTCAGGTGATTTGGAACGATTAATCAACTCTCTGAGAGATGAATGGGATTTACCACCATTACAAGCTGATTTCTCAGTCCTATCCAAAATCCAATCAGCACTGCGAAAAGGCGAATGGAAAGTTACATGTGCAGTGCACATGGGCGATGAAACAATAGGCCCACGTATAGTAAATATATGGGCTGGCTATTACGATGGTTCTATTTATGGAATGGCAGTTGATCTTGGGTCTACAACAATTGCAGCCCACCTTTGTGATCTTCAATCAGGAGAGGTCGTAGCTTCATCAGGGTCAATGAATCCTCAAATACGTTTTGGTGAGGATCTAATGTCAAGAGTAAGCTATTCAATGATGAATGCTGGTGGTGATGTCGAAATGACTGATGCAGTTCGCGAAGGAATAAATGTATTGTTTGCAGAAGTTGCAGATGAGGCCGGCATTAGTCCAAGCCTTATCATGGATGCGGTATTTGTCTGTAATCCAGTTATGCATCACTTGTTTCTTGGGATTGATCCCTTTGAATTAGGTCAAGCGCCATTTGCATTAGCAACCTCTGACGCTGTTTCAACACGATCTTCAAACCTTGGGTTAACCCATATGCATCCTGCCGCTTATGTTTATTTACTGCCGTGCATAGCAGGACATGTTGGAGCAGATGCTGCTGCGGTTGCCTTATCTGAAAGCCCCAATACTTCAGAAGATCTAGTATTAGTTGTCGATGTAGGCACTAATGCAGAAATTCTTTTAGGCAATAAACATAAAGTTTTAGCATGTTCATCACCCACCGGCCCCGCATTTGAAGGTGCACAAATTTCAAGTGGACAACGTGCCGCCCCGGGAGCAATTGAACGTGTTGAAATTGATCCAATCACAAAAGACCCCCGTTTCCGCGTTATTGGGTCAGATATTTGGTCCGATGAAGATGGATTCGAAAAAGCTATACTATCTAGTGGGATAACAGGCATATGTGGATCAGGAATTATTGAAATGGTTGCAGAAATGCGTGTTGCTGGTATTGTTGATAGCCCTGGACTAATTGGAAATCCAGAACAATCAGGTACTAATCGCTGTTTTCTAGATGGTCGCACCTACTCTTACCTAGTATACGATGGCAGTAATTCTGGTGGTCCTAAAATTACGGTAACCAATCGTGATATTAGAGAAATTCAAATGGCAAAAGCCGCATTATATTCTGGTGCACGCTTATTAATGGACAAATTTGAAGTTGATAACGTAGATCGTATAGTTTTAGCTGGTGCATTCGGTGCACATATTAGCCCAAAACATGCAATGATCTTAGGAATGATTCCTGACTGTAATATAGAAAAGGTAACGTCGGCAGGTAACGCGGCGGGTACTGGTGCACGTATAGCCTTGCTAAACCGCAGCGCCCGAAATGACATAGAAGTAACTGTCAAAGAAATTCATAAAATAGAAACTGCAATAGAACCTCGTTTTCAAGAACATTTTGTTAATGCATCCGCAATACCAAATTCTGTAGAAAAATTTCCAATCTTAGAAACCCTTGTAACACTGCCAGATGTTAACTTTAATACTGGTGGATCTGGTGAAGGTGGCGGCCGGCGTCGGCGGCGGCGAAACTAGATATATTGAATATTACTTATAAATGTATATGTTAAATGTAATTTAGTTATCAATATCAGCCCAAAAGACTTTAGTTTGGTTGCCAAAGACTGTTCTAATTGGCGCTAACATAGCTGATGATTCAGACATAGCTAGATTATAAGCTGCAAGCTTTTCTTGCCCAATAATCAAAATATAAGTCTTAGCGGCTTGAGCAAGAACTCGTCCAGACAATGTGATACGCGCCTCTGGCTGAGAAGCCGGTCGCACGACATACAACGGCTCAGAAGTACTTAAAGCATCTGCTAATTCCGCACTATCAGGGAACAAGCTAGCAGTATGCATATCTAGTCCCATGCCCAGAATAGAGACATCAATAGGCATAATCGTATTCATGTTCGCAACATTTTGGCGAACGAATTCATCCTCAGTTTGATCAGGGTTATAAAAACTAATTAATTGAGCATTAGCGGCATTGCTTTGCATCAAATGGCGTTTAACCAAAATTGTGTTTGATCTATCATTACTTTCAGGAACATATCTTTCATCACTCAATAATATCTTTATGCGTGACCAATCCAAACTTTCTTTACATAAAAGATCAAAAAAAGGTGCAGGAGTGGTACCACCAGGCACTGATAAAGAAACAAAATTCTTATTTTTTAATGAATCTCGCAAATCCATAGCAACAGAATTAGATAATCCATGCAGTAATTGTTGAATGCTATCATGTTTGACAAGCTTGTTCATTTTTTTATATCCCGCTAACCGTATCAATCTTTACGTAAAAGCCATAATGCGTAATGGTAAAAGTTTTTAATACTGTAATCATTTCAAGGCGTGCTAAGAATTAACGTATAAGTGTTAAACTGCCCTGCCCACATATGGTTATATAATTCTGGTAAAATTTGCATTTCGCTCAGTTACCTTTTACTCCAGCATTCCAAGTGTAAATTATATCAACTAGAGTCTTATTGAAACCTTATGGGCTACTTTTATTTTTCTAATAATGGAGACTATGAATTATAATAACAAGCTTTTATGGTAAATATCAATTATATGTGCTGACACTTTTCTTTCTAAACAGAAAACTATAATGATAACAAAACTTAAGGTAGTAAGACACGTGAAAGACATGAACCTTCCTGAATTAGGCGAGAAATTCAAAGATCCAGATATAACAGCCAAGGGTGAACTTCGTGCGTCAGTACCTTTAATGAAAGCAACAACACTTTGGTTTAACACTGGAACCCTATGTAATATTCAATGTATAAATTGTTATATTAAAAGTTCTCCCAAAAATGATAGTTTAGTTTATATTACTCCAGATGAAGTAAACGATTATTTAAATCAAATCAAAGATCGAAATTGGGCAACATCAGAAATTGCATTTACTGGTGGTGAACCGTTTATGAACCCAGATATGATACAAATAGCACGTAACTGTCTTGACCAAGGTTATGAAGTTTTAATTTTAACAAATGCAATGCTACCAATGATGAGAAAGTCTATAAAGATTGGTTTACTTGAATTATTAGCAGCGTACGGAGAAAAACTTACAATGCGTGTATCTTTAGATCATTTTACAGCTAAATATCATGATACAGAGCGAGGAAAAGGCAGTTATGATGTTACTATAAAAGGTATGCAATGGCTTCGTGATAATAAATTTAAAATGGCAATTGCAGGCCGTACAGTTTGGGGCGACAGTGATACAGATAGCCGTGCTGGATATGCTGCATTATTTGAAAAGTTTGAATTTTCTATTGACGCATACGACCCTGCTATAACTGTTCTATTTCCAGAAATGGACGAAACGGTTGACGTACCTGAAATCACAACTGAATGTTGGGGTATCCTTAATAAGTCTCCTAGGGACATTATGTGTTCTTCATCTCGCATGGTAGTAAAGCGTAAAGGTGCAAAAAAACTAGCGGTATTAGCTTGCACATTACTACCGTACAGCAAAGAGTTTGAAATGGGTTCAACACTTGAGGAAGCTGAACGTCCAGTGAAGCTAAACCACCCTCACTGCTCAAAATTTTGCGTTTTAGGTGGTGCGAGTTGTTCAGCATAAATTTCAAACTAATATCAATAATTGCCTTACTCTTTCCAGGTTCAGTATTAGCGGATGAAATCTTATCTATTTATCCAAAAACTATAAGTGAGGATTGCTTTGCAGGCAGAGCACTATCATATGATGAATGTGGGCTTCAGAGTGAAATTCTTCACAGCGCGCTGCGTGAAGCAAATAAAACTGATAAAACAGTTCTCGTAGTGTTTGGCGCAGAATGGTGCATCTGGTGCCATGTTTTTAAAGAACACATAAAGGGAAAGTTTGGGGAATTTAACTACAAACTGGAAGGTCAGGCAGGGTATAACTTAAATGAGAAGCATACCGATCAAGACATCTTAAATGCAAACGATCTTAGACAATACGCAGCAAAAACGTTTGTAGTGGCTAATATAGAAGCACAGTATTCTTTTGATGGCTACGACGTACTTTACGAGATCGGTGCAGAAAAATACATTAAGGATTCGATACCTTTCATCTTCACTACTGATAGAAACGGTCAATTTTTACGGGAAATGCCAAGTACACACGAACTAAAATCTTTGGAAAAAAAACGAGATGGCGTTGATTGGTATCGAGGTTACAATCGTAAAGTTTTATTAAGTGAATTAAAAAAATTAATAAATTAAAGCTTCACGTAATACATTGCGAACAATATCTAATTCAACGTCATGCGACACAAAAGTATCACCAATTCCACGCGCCATAATAAATGTAATTTTACCATCAAGTACTTTTTTGTCTTGCCGCATAAGATCAACCAATACATTTTCGTTAGGTAATTCACCAATAATATCAGATAAATCAGCTTTCATACCCATTATTTTTAAATGTTCTCGAACCCGACTAGGTGCCTCTTGTGAGCACAGACCCAACTGCATTGATGTTTCAAATGCTAGGGCACACCCAATTGCAACACCTTCGCCATGGAGAAGTCTATCCGAGAAGCCTGTTGCAGCCTCTAATGCGTGACCAAACGTGTGCCCAAGGTTTAATAATGCACGATCTCCTCTTTCTTTTTCATCCCTTGCAACAATATTAGCTTTCATCTCACAAGAGCGTTTCACTGCATAGATACGCTTTTTAATATCGCCACTAGCCATTGCAGGTGCATTTTTCTCAAGCCACTTAAAAAAGTTGAAATCTCCTAGCAGGCCATATTTTACTACTTCACCATATCCCGCCAAAAAGTCACGGGAAGAAAGAGTGCCTAGTATGTTGATGTCAGCTAGTACCAATTGAGGCTGATAAAAAGCACCAATTAAATTCTTGCCCTGAGGAGAGTTAATGCCCGTTTTACCACCCACAGAGCTATCAACCTGTGCTAATAAGCTGGTTGGAATTTGCACAAACCTTACGCCACGGCGTAATATTGAGGCCGCAAAGCCAACCAAATCACCTATTACTCCTCCGCCAAATGCAACTATGATATCATCTCGTTCAATATGTTCCGCCAACAGCCATTCAACAGTTTTCTGAACATGCATCCATGACTTTGTACTTTCTCCTGCTGGTAATATTAAAGTAGATACTTTAATCCCGTCAGCACTCAGACTAGCTTTAAGCGTATTCAAATGTAAGGAAGCAACATTTTCATCAGTAACAACTGCTATTTTTTGTCGCCGTAGAAACGGTTGAATAAATACACCCGTTTCCTGTAATAAATCAGTTCCAATATGAATCGTATAAGAGCGGTCATCTAATTTAACTTCAACATTATCACGCATGACCTTGTACTTTCGTTAATCCAGATTCTGGATCAGTTAATAATCGTTCAATTACCCTCTCAACCATGGCCTCTTTATTCTGGCTTGGCAGCACTTTAACACTAAACTGTGCTTTTGCATATTCAGGATTACGTGTTTCATATAACTCTTTAAATTTTTCTTTAGGATTAGCGATCATGAGTAACGGACGTGTTTTTTTATCTTTAACCCTATCCCAAAGAGTATCAAAGTCAGCATCAAGCCATATAGAAACTCCAGATTCTGCAATCATTTCTTTATTTTCATCCAATAAAAAGGCTCCACCACCCGTCGATAGAACGTGAGGCGCAGCATCTAATAAACGTCCAATTACTTGAGTTTCTTTTAACCGAAAAAAATCCTCACCATCACGTTCAAAAATTTCAGGAATAGACATATTTGCAGCCTGTACAATTTGTTCGTCTGAATCAATAAATTCAACACCTATTCTATCCGCAATCAATGATCCAATAGCAGTTTTCCCTGCACCCATTAGACCTACTAAAACTAGTGTTTTGGATAGATAATAATTCACCTAAGAATCCTTTTTAGGCTTAAGCTTGCCTATCTTGAATTTCATTACATTAAAAACCATTTAAATTACTTTTACCTGTGATAACAGTGTTGGTAAGCGTTACAGGAGCACTATGCAAATTAAAGAAGGTAGGAAAATGCGTAAAATTTTTAAATATTTTTTTTATCTGAATATTTTAACTTTAATTTTCCTTCTTGGATATTCGTTTTTTGGCGATCTTTCATCTCCTACAGTACTAATTATTGAAAACATACCAATACCTAATGAAAATTAAAGCATCATCTTTTAATATTATATTAACACTACTTTTATATAATTTTTTTGAGTATGAAAATCAATTATGCTACATTATTGTGCTCACTAACACATGAAACAAGACACAATATGGATCGAAGGTTTTTTAGAGACAATTTATGCAGAGCGTAATGCTTCAAAAAATACTTTATTGGCCTACAAAAGAGATTTATTAGCATTTAGTACGTTTTTAAGACAAAGGCGTAAAAAACTAATAACGGCAACACGCACTGATATTGAGGCATACATAATAGATTTAGAAATTAATGGTTTGGCACAAGCTACGCGTGCAAGACACTTATCAGCAATCAAACAAATCTATAGATATGGATTTGAAGAGTCAATAATTGTAAATAACCCAGCATCAGAAATTAAAGGCCCAAAAACTAAACGTACATTGCCAAGCAACCTCTCAGAAGAAGATGTAAACAGACTACTGAAGGCATCCACAAAAGCAGGACGTTCTCCGGAAAAAAAACGGCGGAGTAGCTGCTTAATACAAATTCTATACGCTACAGGAATGCGAGTATCAGAACTTGTCTCTCTTCCAGTTGCTTCTGTACGGGGTGATCCCCAAATGTTGCTAATAAAGGGTAAAGGTAACAAAGAACGACTGGTGCCCCTCTCAACTCCTGCAAAAATGGCAATTGCAGTATATTTAGTAGATTGGGAAATTAATCAGGAAAAAAATCGCTTAAAAGGAAAACTAGCTTCAAAGTTTTTATTTCCATCAAACTCTAAGCTTGGCCATCTCACTCGCATCCGGTTTTATGTTTTAATAAAAGAAATCTGCTTGATTGCTGGAATTTCTCCTCAAAAGGTGTCGCCCCATACATTACGTCATGCATTCGCATCACATCTATTAGCAAATGGTGCTGATTTAAGAGTTATACAAATGTTATTGGGACATGCAGACATAGCAACTACTGAAATTTATACACATGTATTAGACGAGAAGCTAAAATCTTTAGTGTTCAAGAACCATCCACTAGCAAATTAAGTCCACATTTCTTTAGGCAAAATTTCTTCACTCGGCCAATATCCAGTCCTAAGTGTTGAGTGATATCCCTGTATTAGAGATGTTGCTTGCATAGCCTGGTACGCAGAATTAACATCATATTCTAATCTCATGTTATTAATTGAATTTTCACTTATAATAATAAATCTTGTATCAATTTCGCCGTCGTTAGCGGGTAATCCAATAGCACCTGAATTAATCCATTTTTTGTTATTAATATCACGTGTCATTGGGATTCCAGTATGACCCGCTAATACACAATCAATAGAGTTAATTTGTATTTCAAGTAAATCTATTTCATTTTGAATCATTTCATCACTGTCTACAGGCCAAATAAATTTAGAAATATCAGATGCACCACCATGTAAAACGCCAAATCGTAGATTATTATGAGAAAAAATAATTCTGTCTGGCAAGTTTGACATCCAGATACGAGAAGTTTTAGTTATTTGTGATTTTGCATGTGCATACCATGTTCTCGACAATAGAGAACATGTAGAATCTAATTCAAATCCACAACCACAATCCTCAGCATCAACTGCTAATTGTTTTTCACAATTACCTGCCAAAACATGGCACCCAAAATCTCTGATACGTTGAACACTATCTTGGGCATAAGCACAGTACGCAACCACATCACCAGTGCAAATAATGTTTTCAGGCAAAATTTTCAGACTATTTGCTTTATCAATTAATGCATCAAGAGCATGTAGATTTGAATATACACCCCCAAAAACTAGTACATCCCCTGATAGTACACCTAGATCTATTTTTTTCATGCTATTCCCCAAGTGGTCAAGGACGTCTATATAGTCCATAATAAATAATATAATGAAAGATCTGAACAAATGAAAACTATTTATGCAATGATTACAGGTTTAGACGCTACGTCCTGGCTAACAGTCTTAGCTATATTTGTTTTATTAGGCTTATCCGCTTTTTTTTCAGGATCTGAAACTGCCTTAACTGCAGCAAAACGCGGAAAATTGCATTCTATGGCAGATAAAGGATCACGTGGTGCCAAGCGAGCACTAGCCTTAACAGAAGATACTGAACGCTTAATTGGTGCTGTTTTATTAGGGAACAACTTAGTAAATATTTTAGCAGCGGCTTTAGCTACAAGTTTATTTACTCGCCTATTTGGTGACAGTGGAGTTGCTCTGGCAACTTTAGTTATGACTTTGTTAGTTTTAATTTTTGCTGAGGTATTACCCAAAACATATGCTTTAACTAATTCTGAAGGTGCAGCAAGCTTGGTTTCTGCACCAATACGCATACTAGTAACAGTATTATCACCAATTGTTGCAACTGTACGCCTTATGGTACGCATTATGCTACGTATATTAGGCGCTAATATGTCAGAAATTAGCAGAGGAGACGCTGCTCAAAAAGAAATTGCAGGTGCCATTGCTTTAGGCCACTCAGAAGGTGATTTTGAAAAAGATGATCGAGATCGTCTCCTAGGTGTATTAGATTTAAAAGACCGTGAAGTTGAGGAAATCATGTTGCATCGCTCAAACATTGAAATAATTGATGCGGCTTCAGATCCTCAAAGTATTGTCAGTCAAAGCCTAGCTTCACGGTATACTCGTCTACCAATATTTAAAGATGAACCTGAAAATATTGTTGGGATTATTCATACCAAAGATTTGTTAAGAGAAGTTGATCGGCTTGTTCGAGGAGAAGATGGTGGCCCCAATGCTTTAAAAAAACTTGATGTCCTTAAGATTGCTCGGGAACCATATTTCGTACCAGAAACGACACCGTTAGATGACCAAATGAGAGAATTTTTGCGTCGCAAGGCTCACTTTGCATTGGTTGTAGACGAATATGGTGATTTACAAGGCTTAATAACACTTGAAGATATTCTGGAAGAAATAGTAGGTGAAATAACTGATGAGCATGATGAAGATGCTGAAATCTTAGATGGGAAGGACACATCGGGAAATTTTGAAATTGAGGGATCTGCCACAATTCGTGATATTAATCGCATGCATGATTGGAGCTTACCAGATAATGAAGCAAATACAATTGCCGGGTTAGTAATACATGAAGCACAGATGATTCCAAAAACTGGGCAAGTATTTAGTTTTCATGGGTTTAGATTTGAAATAGCAGGCCGAAACCAAAACCGAATTACAAAGCTAAAAGTTCGCATACTATGAGCATCTTATTTTTTGATGACAAAAGTCTTGAAAAACTATATACAAAAATTTAATTAAATGAGTGTTATAAAATGAATTTTCTTACTTCTTCGCTTTTACTAGTAGCATTAGTTGTAGCTGGCCCATCCATGGCTTCAGACACTATTATATTAGATACTGAATTTCCATTGAAACCAGCTCAGGAAAATAATGAAGGCCCTTATGTTCGTGAAACACATGGCATATGGGAAGTACGCTGTATCAAAACTGACGAAAAAGAAAATTGTACTTTATATCAACTTTTAAAAGATAAAAATGACATTTCGGTGGCAGAAATAAATATTGAAATTTTACCTGAAGGTAATCAAGCCGCTGCAGGAATTACAGTTATCACGCCACTTGGAACATTATTAACTGCACAATTAGGTTGGAGCATTGATGCGAATAGAGTTCGAAAATATTCGTTTAGCTGGTGTGAGCAAAGCGGATGTGTTGCACGTTTTGGATTAACAAATGAAGATGTGTTATCGATGAAAAAAGGTGCTAGCGGTAAAGTATCAGTAGTATCCATTTCCAATCCAGAAGAGCTATTTGAATTAACTTTATCATTAAATGGATTCACAGCCGCTTGGAATTCAGCCACCACTAATTAAATTGAACGCAATGCAATAACTGCGTTAAGCCCACCAAAGGCAAATGCATTACTCATAACAGCACTAACTTTTTTATCTCGTGCATGATTTGGAATAATATCTAAATCACAGTTTGGGTCTGCTTTTTCGTAACCTACGGTTGGTGCAATCATGCCGTCTTTAAGAGCAGCAATACATGCTATTAGCTCGACAGCACCAGTTCCACCGATTAAATGCCCATGCATAGATTTAGTAGAGGATACCATTAAATTCTTTGCATGGCCTTTAAACACTTCTTTAATTGCAGATGTTTCAGTTTTATCATTAGCTACAGTGCCAGTGCCATGAGCATTTATATAACCAATTTCTTCTGGGTTCATTTTAGCATCTTTTAACGCCGCTAAAATAGCCCGTCTTGCACCACCTATTGACGGCATTACAATATCTGCAGCATCACTAGTCATTGCAAAACCTGAAATTTCAGCCAAAATAAGTGCACCTCTAGCACGTGCATGTTCATACTCTTCAAAAACAAATATTGCGGCGCCCTCACCTTGAACCATTCCATTTCGAGTAGCACAAAACGGGCGACAACCATCATGAGACATTACCCGTAAACCTTCCCATGCTTTAATTCCTCCAAAGCATAACATACTTTCAGATCCACCAGTTATCATTACCTGTGCTGCACCAGAACGCACTAAATGAAAAGCTTGCCCGATTGCGTGATTAGAAGATGCACACGCTGTTGAAACTGTAAAGCTAGGGCCTTTAAGATTATTAGCCATAGAAACATGACTAACAGCTGCATTATTCATCAACCGCGGAACAATAAAAGGATGCACACGATTTTTTCCTTCTTGGTAAACCGCACGATAGCTTTCATCTTGTGTTTGCAACCCCCCGCCAGCAGTACCTAAAATAACACCAGAATAGTGTGAAAGTTCTCCTTCAAATATTAATCCAGATTGCAAAATTGCTTCACGAGCAGCAAACACAGCAAACTGTGTAAACCTATCGTATAGAGATAACTCTTGCCGTTCAAAATACTCTTTAGGGTCAAAATTTTTGATTTGACCACCAATTCTTATATTTAGCCTATTTATATCAGTAAATTCCATTTGACCAATGGCACAACGAGATTCTGACATCGCCTGAATAGTAGATGCAACATCAATGCCTAAGGCATTAATAGTGCCCTGACCTGTGACAACTACACGTTTCATTCTCTAATTAACTTTGGCTGAAACCAGCTCTTCAATAGCATTTATAATTGTTTTAATTTTGCTCACATCAAATTCAGATGCAGCTGGGTCATTTGCATTGAACGGAATATCTATCTCAAAATACTCTTCAATAGAAAATATTGCTTCAACCAAACCAAGGCTATCTAAACCTATGTCCTCTATCAACATATCAATAGAAACTTCAGAAGTATCTAACATTGCCTGTTCAGCAATGATCTTTATGACCTTGTCTTGAACTGCATTTGTCATGATAAAAAACCTTATAGTTGTAACTTTTAAAGCTGATTTACTTAATTTGATCTGTCTTTAGAATTATTTTCTCCAGCTTTGTAACCTTAGACACTAAACGAGGTAGGCGACGGATTGCTTTATATGTTTCTACATTTAAGTCCATACGCATTGCAGGATTACCCATCATAACACGACCAGAGGGGACATTCGAAGAAACTCCAGATTTGCCAGCAACAATAACATCACTACCAATATTAATATGGTCAGCAACACCAACTTGACCACCTAAAACAACTCTATCTCCAATAACAGAACTTCCAGCAACTCCCACTTGGCCACAAATAAGACAAGTCGAACCAATAGTTACATTATGTCCAATGTGTACAAGGTTATCCAACTTACTACCATTTCCAATAAAAGTATTTTCAATTGTACCTCGATCAATGGTACAATTAGCACCTATCTCAACATTATCACCAATTATCACTGTTCCTAGAGAATTAATACGTTCAAACGAAGCCGTGCGTGATGTAGAGGTAATTTTCCCAGTTTTTTTGGCCTCTTCAACTGCACCAGGTTGTGGTGTCACGTAAGAAAATCCATCAACTCCAATGACAGCGTTCGATTGGCAAATGAAACCATTGCCAATTTGAACACGCGCACCAATACGAACACCAGAGTATATAAGTGAATCTGAACCTATTACTGCATATTCTGAAACAGTTGAATGTGATAAAATACGCGTATTATCGCCAATCTTTACTTTTTTACCAATAATAACGAAGGCGCCAACGGCAACGTTTGCACCAATTTTAGCATCACTAGCAACAATAGCCGTAGGATGAATCCCTAATTCAATTTCAGGTAATTTTTCAAATAAATAGGTTACACCAGATAAAATATACCGCGAACGAGGTGCTATAATTGCAGCCTTTAAACCCATGCCTTCCCAATCAGCACCTGGCCAAACTATTCCAGCTTGAGCCTTACTGTATTTTAATGCTTCTGCATAACTTGGATCCATAGCTAAAGCCAATTGATCAACTGTGGCATTAGCAGGCGCATGCACTCCTGCAATAATCAAACTGAGATCACCAAATGCCTCAGCGTTTAAAGTATTAGCAATTTGTTCAATCGTAAACTTTTTCATTCTTATCCCTGCAGTCAAAACGAAGCCTTTGTCGGTATTTAATAAATATTTATCCTGATGACTATCATATAGCTAGTCCAGCTTTTTATAGACAAAAAATATTACAACTAATTACGTGTTGTTCCTTCACCAGTTACTAAATATTTAAAACTTGTAAGTTGTTCAACACCAACAGGCCCTCGAGCATGCATTTTTCCTGTGGCTATCCCAATTTCAGCCCCCATCCCAAACTCACCACCATCGGCAAATTGTGTAGATGCATTTCGCATTAGAATAGCACTATCAACTTTCTGGAAAAATTCTACGGCAGTTTTGTCGTTTTCAGTCATAATACAGTCAGTGTGATTAGAAGAATACTTTTGTAAATGATTGATGGCATCACTTAACCCATCAACTATCCGCACAGCGATTATCATATCTAAATATTCTTTACCCCAGTCATCTTCCAAAGCGGGAACAACACCACTTATTAATTGCAAAGTTTTGTCACCTCGAACCTCTACCCCAGCATCTATTAAATCAGTTATGAATGGTGCACCTTTAGTTTCATAAAAAGTACGATCAATTAAAAGACATTCTACGGAGCCACAAATACCTGGGCGTCGCGTTTTAGAATTCATAACAACCGCACGTGTTTTTTCTAAATCCGCTTCTGTATCAATGTAAATATGACAAATACCTTCAAGATGAGCAAAAACAGGAACACGGGCTTCAGATTGAACACGACTAACTAATCCCTTGCCCCCACGAGGCACAATAACATCAATATAGTCAGTCATAATTAACATTTCGCCTACAACTGCACGATCTCGCGTAGGAACTAGCTGTATAGAATTAGCAGGAAGACCTGCTGAAATCAAACCTCGAACTAGACATTTATGTATAGCGCTGGAAGAATGAAAACTTTCTGAACCACAGCGTAATATTACTGCATTACCCGCTTTTAGGCATAGTGCTCCAGCGTCTGCAGTCACATTAGGACGGCTCTCATAAATAACACCAATAACGCCTAATGGTGTTCTAACACGCTGAATATTTAAACCAGATGGCCTATCCCATTCTGTTAGTACCCTACCAACAGGATCAATTTGCGAAGCAACAGCCCTAAGGCTATCAACGATTGATTTAATTCTAATTTCATCAAGCATCAGGCGATCTAACATCGCAGTTGAAAGACCTTTCTCCAAAGCCAAATTCATATCAAGTATATTTTCTTTTAATATATTGGAGCGAACGGCCCAAACTTCATTTGCGGCATTATCCAAAGCTTGCTTTTTTTGCTCTGAACTAGCACAGGCCAAATCAGCGCTTGCAGACTTTGCCTGCGCACCGATCTTCTGCATTTCAGCTTTAATATCCATCATACCTCACAAAACCATATCATCACGATGAATTAAAGCCCCACGGCCTGCATAACCCAAAATATTAACAATATCGTTAGTTTTTTTGCCTAAAATTAATTCTGCTTCATGCATATCATAATTCACTAATCCTTTACCTAATTCTTGGCCTAATTCATTTTGAATACATAATACATCTCCACGGCAATAGACGCCCTCTATTGATTTAACACCTACGGACAATAACGATTTTCCCAGTTTTAATGCCGCTTCTGCACCAACATCAACAGTAATTAATCCTTTTGGCTTCATACCAGAAATCCAAATCTTACGGGCCAAATTTGGTGTATTGGCAGATTTAAACCAACTACACTTTACTCCTACTGACAGTGCTGACAGCGGGCGTTCAATATCACCCTCCATAATAACCATAGTACAGCCAGCCGACATAGCAGTTTTAGCTGCCATTAACTTAGTTCGCATCCCACCTTTGGAGGACACAGTAACTGCATCACCTGCTCCAACTTCCATTTCCGGTGTAATTTTTTCTATTAGTGGGATATGCTTCGCAGTAATTTTGATACGTGGATCACCTGTGTAAAGCCCATCTACATCAGATAATAAAATCAAGAGATCGCCCTCAACCATAGCAGCCACTTGGGCTGCTAATCGATCATTATCACCAAACCTAATCTCATCTGTGGCAACAGTGTCGTTTTCATTAACTATTGGAACAACATCTAATCCTAGTAAAGTAGTCATAGTTCTTCGTGAATTTAGATAACGTCGTCGATCAGAACTATCTTCTAATGTAAGCAATATTTGTGCAGTTTTAATTCCCAATGGACCTAATGCCGCTTCATATGCTTGTGCTAATCGAATTTGACCAACAGCAGCAGAGGCTTGGCTTTCTTCTAAAGATAAAATGCCATCAGAAAGGCGTAAAACGTTTCTTCCAAGCGCAATTGATCCTGATGATACTATTAAAACATTCTTTCCCTGTAACTTTAGGTCAGCAACATCTGCAGCTAATCCACGCAACCAATCTGAACGTAAGTCACCAGTGACTGAATCTACCAATAAAGCAGACCCAATTTTTATTATAATGCGCTTATAGCTATTTAGGGCCGCCATAAGCCAGTCTCCTCATCAACGTTTTCAAGCTCCTCGTCCTTTTTTACCTTTTCAGAAGCGTCACGCTTTTCAACCTCAGCAACTACAGCACGTAATACGCCAGTAATACCAGCTCTAGAAACACCAGATAACTGCAAAACAGGAGACCCAACAGCTAATCCAAGCTTATGAGCTTTTACCGCTAATTCAGTAGCATCAATAGCGTCTATTTTATTAAGAGCAGTAACTCGTGGACGTTCAGCTAGATCTCCACCATATTTCTCCAATTCTTGGATAATAGTATGATAATCTTCCACTACTGTATCAGAAGTCCCATCCACAAGATGCAACAATACAGCACAGCGCTCGACATGTCCTAAAAACCTTACCCCTAAACCAATACCCTCTGAAGCGCCTGCAATCAGGCCAGGAATGTCTGCAATTACAAATTCTTTGCCATCTACACCCACTACACCAAGGTTAGGGTGCAAAGTTGTAAATGGATAGTCTGCAATTTTTGGACGTGCGTTGGACGTTGCTGCTAAAAATGTAGATTTACCAGCATTTGGAAGGCCAAGTAATCCAGAATCTGCAATTAATTTCAAACGAAGCCAAATTGTCCGCTCTACAAAAGGTTGACCAGGGTTAGCACGCCTTGGTGCTTGATTTGTTGAGGATTTGAAATGTAAGTTACCAAAACCACCATTGCCACCTTGTGATAAAGTGTAACGCTGGCCTGTTCTAGTCATATCAATAATTACAGTCTCTTGGTCTTCTTCCAAAATTTCTGTGCCAACAGGTACTTTAAGAATAATATCCTGACCATCACCACCAGAACGCTGTTTACCCATACCAGAGCGTCCATTTTGAGCAAAAAAGTGTTGCTGATATCTAAAGTCAATTAATGTATTAAGGTTATCTATAGCTTCAACAATTACATCTCCACCTCGCCCACCATTGCCACCATCTGGTCCACCGTATTCAGTATGAGCTTCACGACGGAAAGAAATACAACCATTTCCACCCGCGCCTGATTTAATATAGACTTTTGCTAGATCAAGGAATTTCATAAGATATCTCTATTGGTTTAACTATTGGATATAGAAGCGCAGCCAGATGAACAAGCGCCACAAATAAAAAGGGCCGACAAATCTGCCGACCTTTTTTAAAACATTTATTTTTATTTGTGGGTTTATTCAGCAGCTTCAGCCGCCGGTAAAACCGATACAAATGTACGACCCTTAAAGCCTTTGTGAAACTTTACGTTGCCACCTGATAGTGCAAATAATGTATGATCTTTACCTTGACCAACATTTTCACCTGGCCACCACTTATTTCCACGTTGGCGGCATATGATATTCCCAGGAATAACTAATTCACCACCATATTTTTTTACGCCAAGACGACGTCCAGCGGAGTCACGACCGTTGCGGGACGAGCCGCCTGCTTTTTTATGTGCCATTTCGCTTCGCTCCTATTTATCTTCAGCTTTTTTAGCTGCTGCCTTTTTAGGCGCTGCTTTTTTTGCTGCTGGTTTCGTTTCAGCAGCTACTTTTTTTGCTGCAGGCTTCTTTTCAGCAACGACTTTTTTCGCTGCAGGCTTCTTAACTGGTGCAATCGGAGCAGCAGTTGTGTCAAAACCACGACCATTTTCAGCAATAGCAACTCCAGATTTCTCTGCGCCTTTTGCTAAAATATTAGTTACACGTAAAATGGTAATTTGTTGCCGATGACCTTTACGCCGTTGTGAGCTGTGCTTACGACGACGTTTAACATAGTTAATGACCTTTGGGCCTTTACCTTGCTCTAAGATTTCTGCTTGAACAGCAGCATCTGCAACAGTTGGGACACCGATTACTAGCTTATCGCCACCAACCATCAAAATTTCGTTAAATTGAACAGTTTCTCCAGCATTACCAGTTACTTTTTCAATACGTAGGATATCCCCACTAGCAACTTTATACTGTTTACCACCAGTTTTTAGAACCGCAAACATATGCGTTTTTCCTTTAGTTTCCGCGTCTTTCGGCCCCTCGTTTCCAAGTGTTTTGGAGATCATCTCCGCCTTCAAACTGCGCGCTCTTTTAAAGAACGATCATACAAAACTACGTGGATATTCACGCAGCTAATGGCTTATCGGAAAAACCTACTTATAAGTCAAGTGTATAGTCCCTTTGATATAGCCTCAGAGCAAATCACTAATTAATTATCTTAACTTTATGCACATTTTTTACAAAAACATAATTTATATGAATGAATACTATAACCTATGTATAAAAACCGATCAATTAACCAATTTCTTCCAATTCGATCAGCGCGCCATTAAAATCTTTAGGATGCAAAAAAATTACAGGGTTTCCATGAGCACCTTTTTTTGGTGTTCCATCTCCTAATATTCTCGCGCCCTCAGATTTCAATCTAAAAATAGCCGCTTCAATATTCTTAACTTCATAGCAAATGTGGTGAATACCGCCCAATACATTTTTTTTAAAAAAACCAGCGATGGGGCTATTATTTCCCAAAGGGCAAAGCAATTCAATTTTAGTATTAGGTAGCTCAATAAATACAACAGTTACACCATGCTCAATTAAATCTTGGCGTTTACCAACAGTGGCCCCCAATACACCTGAATATTGCAGCGTTGCCGCGTCTAAATCGGTGACTGCTATCGCAATATGGTTCAAACGTCCTATCATTTGATGTTTCTCCTCAAACCTTGGACCTGCCCTAATACTGAATTAGCCGCATCTATTACATTAGTTCCTGGGCCAAATACTTCGGCAACGCCAGCCTCACGTAAAAAATCATAATCTTTTTCAGGAATGACGCCACCTGCAACTACAATAATATGTTGTCCACCATTAACTTTTAATTGTTCAATTATTTCAGGAATTAGTGTCTTATGCCCTGCAGCTAAAGAAGAAATTCCCACAACATCAACACCTAGTTTAATAGCCTTATCAGCAATTTCTTCAGGAGTTTCGAACATATCTGACAAATCGACAGTAAACCCAAGATCAGCAAAAGCTGTGGCAATCACTTTAGCGCCACGATCATGCCCATCTTGACCAACTTTGGCTACTAAAACATGAGGACCCTGCTCCATTTCCTCAATACGAGCCTGTAAATTTTTATATTCAGGATCACCTGCATAGGCATTTTCATAAACCCCACTAATCACCCTAGTAGTTGCTGAGTGGCGTGAGAATGCTATTTCCATAGCATCTGAAATTTCACCTAGTGAGGCACGATGGCGAGCAGCCTCTACAGCAAATTCTAATAAATTTCCCTGTCCATTCATGGCTGCCTTTTCCAAGTCTTTTAGCGCATTATTACATGCCAAAGAATTACGGCTGCGTTTCACCTTATCTAAACGCTCCATCTGAGCTTCACGTACCGCAGTGTTGTCTATTTCACGTGTTTGCAATTGGTCTTCTTCTTCTAGGCGGTATTTATTAACACCAACAATAACATCCTCGCCCTTATCAACGCGAGCTTGGCGGAATGCAGCAGATTCTTCTATCCGCATTTTTGGCAATCCAACTTCAACAGCTTTAGTCATTCCACCTAAAGCTTCTACTTCTTCAATCAACTCCCATGCTTTATCAGCCAAATCTTTAGTTAGCGCCTCTACATAATATGAACCTCCCAACGGATCGACCACATCAGTTATGCCACTTTCATGCTGTAATATTAGTTGTGTATTTCGAGCAATTCGTGCAGATTTTTCAGTCGGTAATGCAATAGCTTCATCAAAAGAGTTGGTATGAAGAGATTGAGTTCCACCTAAAGTAGCGGCCATCGCCTCAATTGTAGTTCTAACGATATTGTTATATGGATCTTGTTCAGTCAGCGAAACCCCAGAGGTTTGGCAATGAGTGCGTAACATTTTAGAACGATTTGATTTGGCTCCAAAATCCGTCATAATCTTAGCCCACATTTGGCGTGCCGCCCGCAATTTTGCAGTCTCCATAAACAAATTCATGCCAATACAGAAAAAGAATGATAATCTACCGGCAAAAGCATCTATATCTAGGCCTTTGCTCATTGCTGCACGAACATATTCCATTCCATCTGCAAGAGTGTAAGCGAGCTCTTGAGCGAGTGTCGAACCAGCTTCTTGCATATGGTAACCACTGATTGAAATTGAATTAAATTTTGGCATTTCTAATGCAGTATATTCTATAATATCTGAAACAATGCGCATACTTGGTTCTGGAGGATAGATATATGTATTACGTACCATAAACTCTTTTAAAATATCATTTTGTACAGTTCCAGACAAAACAGACTTATTTACGCCCTGCTCTTCGCCCGCTACAATAAACATCGCCAAAACTGGAATAATAGCTCCATTCATCGTCATAGATACTGACATTTTATCTAAAGGTATACCTTCAAACAAAATCTTCATATCTTCAACACTGTCGATTGCAACTCCAGCCTTTCCTACATCTCCTACTACTCTAGGATGATCACTGTCATACCCACGGTGCGTAGCCAAATCAAATGCTACTGATAAGCCTTTTTGACCTGCAGCTAAATTACGGCGATAAAAAGTATTACTTTCTTCAGCCGTTGAAAACCCAGCATATTGACGAATTGTCCATGGCCGCCCAGTATACATCGAGGCCTTTACGCCTCTAGTAAATGGTTCAATACCAGGAATTTCATCAATAACGCTTTTAGGCACATCATCAATATCATATAATGCTTTAATATCAATACCTTCTGGGGTATTAGTGACTGAAGGCTTGCTGCCCTTGGCTTCTTCTGTTGCCAATTCAGTCCATATTTTCTTACGATTATTTGCCATTCTTACCTCTTACTCACCATTTCATGGCGGATATTCAAACTTATTAGTGACACTATACCTTTGGAAATAATAAAGCCAAAAAGTATCTAAATGAATACTTAGAGCATTTATATTTATTCAAATTCCATGATAATTTCATCTACGGCCAAACTGTCACCTTCAAGCACAGATATTTTAGACACAATACCTGGGCGCTCAGCACGTAATACATTTTCCATTTTCATAGCTTCAACCATAGCTAGGGCCTGCCCTTTTTCTATCATATCGCCCTCAGATACCATTATAGACACAACCAAACCTGGCATTGGGCAAAGTAACAATTTAGATGTATCAGCCGGTTCTTTATCTGGCATCAAAGCCGCTAATTCAGCAACTCTTGGGTTCATTACCTTAATGATCTGTTCAGCACCACGTGCACGAAGAGAATAACCGCCAATCACAGAATTTACTTTTACAGCATACGATACATTATTTAGTGTTAATTCTGCCAAAGTATTACCCAATTCATATTTAATTGAAGCTTTAAAAGATTTTCCACCCAGGGTAATATTATATTCATCAGTTAGGTCACTAATAGTTACATCAGTATTTTCACGCCCAATTCGTATAGATAACTTATCCTCTTTAGGAACTGGATGATCAAACGTGCTATCTCGCGCAGAGATGCGTTTCATTTTCATTCGAGTGATAATTAAGGCAGTAGCTGATAATACATTTTGCAAATTTTCATTCGGCGATACACCCTTAAAGCCATTTGGGTATTCCTCTTCAATAAATGC
>ENA-OSJC01000196-OSJC01000196.1-marine-metagenome-genome-assembly--contig:-NODE-196-length-60922-cov-6.900090_pt1 | contig 60922 bp, 69 predicted proteins | sample MGYA00237885_ERZ534234 | MGnify/ENA primary metagenome ERZ534234 (study PRJEB26413, sample SAMN06343907) | marine metagenome | isolation source: coastal waters | place: Atlantic Ocean: West Antarctic... | reverse complement strand
CCGTCATCAGCGCTTGGCGAGCATTACCAACAAGGTTAGAAATTACACGAAAAATCTGTTCTTCATCTGCAAAAAATTTATATTTTTTAGGACATTTAATAATTATCTTAATATTGGCATTTTGCATAATTAAGCATTCAGCTTCTACAACACTTTCAATTAATAATCGGGCATTAAAATTATTAAAAATTGGGCTAGCTTCTTCTGCCTTGCCAAAAGAAAGGGTGCGTTCACATAAGTTTATAGCCCGCGATAATGAATTAACAAGTTTAGGCGCTATGCGCTGCACACGTGGATCTTTAGACATTTCCATACCATCAGCAAACAGTTGTGTAGTAGTTAAAATATTACGCAAATCATGACTAATTTTTGAAACGGCACTGCCAAGCGACACTAACCTTTTACTTTCTAGTAGTGCATCATTCAGTTTTTTTTCCATTTCCGCTAATGCAGTTTCAGTCTCATAAAATTCAGTGATTTTAGAACTGGGAATTACTATTTGTTTTTTATCTTCAGGAGCAGTTTGAAAATCCTGAATTTGCTTCACAACACGGCCAATAGGACGCCCAATTAACCTACGGATTGCAAAGAAAAACATTATGGCTACTAATAAGGACAGCCCAAGTGACAATACAAAAATTCTTATTCCATAATCAATCATTGAACGTTTTAGCGGGGCTTCAGCTAAAGTAGCTTCGATCAAAACACCGCCACCTTTAACAGGTTCCCCCATAACAACTATGATCCGGTCATTACCATTTATGATTGTATCATATGCATCCCAAATTAGGGTCCATGGCGACATATTACGTAAATCTACAACTAAATCAACAGGATGTGGTATAGGAGATGATAGAACCAGCTCACGCACAGCATCACGACGGAGCACAATATTTAGAACTTCAGCGTTTGCCAAAAGTTCATACCGTAATTCATCTGGCACCATTAAGTCTGGTGATGAAAGTAGTGTAAGCGAAGCTATCTGTGACCGCTCCAATCGCTCACGTAAGTAACCTTCGCGAAACCGAGCGACGGAGGGTACAAAAATCATTACCTCCGCAAGCATAACAAAGGCTATCGTCAATAACAGAAATCGCCCAGAAAGAGTTTTAAGAAACATTTACTCGCCTATTGGCTAATTGTTATCTGAGGTTAGGTTTTTTGAACTAAACGCACAATGCGTTTAATAATTGTATTGTTAAAAATTTTAGGAACAAAAAATGCGTTTGCAGCTCGTTTGTTTACTTCACCTAATGTTGGATACGGGGAAACCATTTCCGAAACTGCTGACATTTTTAATTTACTTGAAATAGCCAACGCCCAAATCTGAATTAACTCTCCTGCCTGTTTACCAACAATAGACGCACCAACAGGGCGCCCACTAACAACCATAACTTTAACCAAACCATTTGTTGATAGCTCTGTGCGAGCACGATCATTGTCACTATATTTAGCACGAACCACGGTAACTTTTTTACCATACATTTTTAAAGCTTGAACTTCAGTTAAACCAACTTGTGCTATTTCAGGATCTAAGTATGTAGCCCATGGTATGTGATTTGTTTTCTTTTTTGAAGGTAGCCCAAAAAGTGCCGATCTAATAACAACACCTGCATGGTATTCTGCCATATGTGTAAACTGCAAATCGCCTACAACATCACCAATGGCATATATACGATTATTTGTGGTTTTTAATGATGCATTAACTTTTATATTTCCACGATCTAATTCAATACCTGCCACATTTAAGTTAAGCTGATCCAAATTTGGCTTACGACCAATAGCTACCAACAAATGCGTCCCATGTATTAATAAACCATTTTCAGTTTCGACAATTATGGCACCCTCTTCACCTGTTACCTTAGATACTTGAGAACCTTCAATAATATTAACGCCCTCCGACTTGAGGCCATCTAATGCAATTTTTACTATCTCAGGATCCTCGCGCCCCAAGGCTTTAATTCCTTCAAGGACTGTAACCTTTGAGCCTAACCGAACATGTGCCTGCGCCATCTCCATTCCGATTGGCCCACCACCTATGATTAACAAATGTTCAGGACATTTTTTTAAATCAAAAATATTTTCATTAGTATAAAAAGGAGTACTTTCAAGCCCCTCAATTGGCGGCACAAAAGGTGAAGACCCCGTAGAAACTACAAAACGTCTTGCAGTTATAACTACATTACCAGCCCGCAATTGTGTTGGCGAAATAAACTGTCCATATTCGGCTATTACATTAACACCTAAACTTTTAAATCGCTCAATACTGTCATGTGGCTCAATACCTTGTATAACATTTTTTACATGCTCTTTTACTTTTTCAAAGTCTATAATTGGTTTAGCTGGTATTATTCCAAAAGGTTTACCCACCGTCATTGCATGAGCATGTTTTCCAGCAGCAATTAATGCCTTGGATGGAATGCAGCCATAATTCAAACAATCACCACCCATTTTATGGCCCTCAAGCAAAACCACCTTAGCCCCCAGTTGGGCCGCTCCCGATGCGACTGATAAACCAGCAGAGCCACCTCCAATTATACAAATATCTGTTATAATCTTGCTCATGAAGTTCAACCTTTTTTCATTTTTTTAATAAAAATTGGTAATCCCGCCAAGGCAATTAAACTAATAACTGAAATTAGGGTAATTGGCTCAAAAATTATATCAAGATCAGGACTACCATTACTATCAAAAACTGCCCCAAGGCCAGAGCCGACAGACGTATACACAATCGTCCCAGGAGAAATGCCTAAAAGTGTCGTAATTGCAAAAGTACGTAACTTTATGCCTAAAAATGCGGGAGCCAAATTGGCAATAAAAAATGGAACCATAGGCATTAATCGTAAAATCAACAAATAACTAAATTCATTTTCATGCAACTCACTGTTCATACGATCTAAAATACTTTTTTTATTCCCATTACTTTTTATTTTTGAATATAAAAAATCCCCAAGAAACGTTTTAGTTGCTAAAAAAATTAATATTGCACCAGATGTTGCTCCAACAATATTATAAAAAAATCCTGGGAATATGTTAAACAGAAATCCACCGGTGAGTGTCATTAACGATGCCCCGGGCAAAGAAAGTGCAACAACCAGAATATAAGTAGTAATAAATATAACTACAGCCATTGTGTAATTATTATCTCGCCATGATATTAATAATTCCCGATTTTGAGTTAAATAATCATAGGAAATAAGGTTTTTTATCTGAGCATACCAAATAAATATAATAACTAATGCCAAAAATAATATTAACATATACTTAACTTCAAAACTTCGTTTTATTTTTTTTTCAGTCATGTAAATTAGTTCCACACTTATCTGCTACACAGTACCTGAGGTATTTTCCCACTAAACACTAGACACTTCACGCGCCATTGAACTAACGTGTACACATGTTTCAAAAAAATGTATGTATTTTAGAATTTTAAATAAAGAATTATTTTAACTTAAATTACTATAAAACTATATAAAACAGAATTGACTTACACCAACTTCAAGCTTAAAGAACACATTCGAACACTAAGGGGCTTCGAATCCCTTGAGATTTGGCCCCAGACGATCAGGAGATCGATATGAAACGTACCTACCAACCAAGTAATTTGGTTCGCAAACGCCGCCACGGCTTCCGTTCTCGCATGGCTACTAAGAATGGCCGCAAGATATTAAACCGTCGTCGCGTTCAAGGCCGTAAGAGCCTTTCAGCGTAAACGATCCCGTAAGGGAATTGATTATGAAACCGCCAGAGGCGACATCAAGCACCCCACAGGGCGCTGGTGCAACGCCACCGGCGGTTTTTATTTGCCTAGAAATAATCACTGATCGTGCTGATTTTATCCGCGCATCTCGTGCTAAACGCTGGGGAGTCAAAGGCTTTCTACTTCAAGCTCGGAACCGCGATGATGGGACAAGTACCATACGAGTAGGCTTCACATGCTCCAAAAAGATAGGTAACGCCGTAGCCAGGAACCGCGCAAAACGGCGATTACGTGAGATTGCTCGACTTGGACTAAGCGATTTCGCTCACAAAGGCTGGGACTATGTATTAATTGGCAAACGCGAAACGACTGCCTCACGAGATTTCATAAAAATGCAGGGTGATCTGAGATATGCACTTCAAAAGGTGCACGAATGAGTCCTCTTGCTCATATTTTTGCGTTGCCAGTGCGGGCTTATCGGTTTGTATTCAGCCCATGGGTTGGCTTCAACTGTAGGTATCACCCAACCTGCTCAGCTTACGCATTAGAATCTTTAGAAAAGCATGGTGGAATAAAGGGCTCATGGCTGGCAGCTTGCCGCATTGCAAAGTGCCACCCGTGGGGGAGTTCAGGAATTGATAATGTTCCCGATTAGTAGTTTTTCCATATAATAAAAAATTTTAGTAATAAATAATTAAAAACTGAACAAACTGTCGCTTTTGAAATAGTATAGAATTGCAAGGAATGCTAATTTAAACAAAGGCGATGGCGTCGCCAACTCTTCACCTTATGTTCTGAACGCCGGGACATTTTGTTGGGGATGTTCACATATCCCCTGTTATCGGAGGATACGATGGAAACAAATCTAACAACCCGCGCAGACTTTTACACGTTCGACAACGGCGAAAAGCCACCATTACAATTTTCACAAACTGAATATGATTCACGACTTAAGGGTTTGCGAAAAATCATGTCCCATGAAGGTCTTGAAGCAGTAGTTTTAACCTCTATGCACTGCATATCATATTATACTGGGTTTACATATTGTTCGTTTGGTAGACCATATGCATGCGTTGTAACACACGACCGCGCGTTCACTATTTCTGCTGGTATTGATGGCGGCCAGCCCGCACGCCGCTCTGCAACAGAAAATATTATATATTCAGATTGGAAGCGTGATAACTTCTGGCGCGCAGTAAAATCATCCCTAGGCAATGCCGGCGCACTTGGAATAGAGAGTGACCACCTAACAATAATTCAACAATCAAAAATGATTGAACTTATAGAACCCAGTAAAGTCGTTGATATTGCCCCAGCATCTATGCAACAGCGGATGATCAAATCAAATGCAGAATTAGATATAATCCGTGAGGGTGCTCGCATTGCTGATGTTGGTGGCTTTGCTATCCGAGATGCTATTTGTGTTGGCGCTCGAGAAATTGACGTAGCAATGGCAGGTCGCGATGCAATGGAATTAGAAATTTCAAAAACTTTCCCAGACTCAGAATTACGGGATACATGGGTTTGGTTCCAGTCAGGCATAAACACAGATGGTGCACACAACCCAGTTACATCTCGAAAATTGGTTAAAGGTGATATTTTATCGCTAAACACATTTCCAATGATTTCTGGCTATTACACCGCTTTAGAGCGCACATTATTTATAGGTGAGCCAAACAAAGAAAGCCTCAAAGTTTGGGAGGCAAATGTAGAGGCTCACGAGCTAGGCATTTCTTTGATTAAGGAAGGAGCGACATGTTCAGGTATTACAGCTGAAATCAATTCATTATTTGAACGTCATAACTTATTGCAATATCGTAGCTTTGGATATGGTCATTCTTTTGGTGTCTTGTCACACTACTATGGTCGTGAAGCTGGCCTAGAGCTAAGAGAAGATATTGATACAGAACTGAAATCCCATATGGTAGTTTCGATGGAACCAATGGTTACACTTCCCGAAAACAACCTAGCTCGTGGTGGATATCGTGAACACGACATCTTAATTTTACAAGATGGCGAGGTGGAAAATATTACTAAATTTCCATATGGCCCAAAGCATAATATAATTGGTGCTTAATTAGACTGGCGCGCTTTATTGCGCGCCAACATTCGTTCTCGCCAGACAGTGTATACACCCGTTGCAATCACAATACTTGCACCAAACAATGTCCACATATCGGGGCGTTCATGAAAAACAAAAAAACCAACCACTAGCGCAAATAATAGCCGTGCGTATCTAAATGGCGTGACTACTGCTGCTTCTCCTATGCGAGTAGCAGCAACAATGCCGTAATACCCGATTACTCCAAACACTATCCCACCAAGAACATATAGTAATTCAATGGAAGACGGTTTATTTATAGATTCAGAATTAAATATAATCAAAACTCCACCAGCAATAAATATTGATGCAAAAGCTTGAAAGGATACTACAGTTGATGGAACATTTGCAGGTAACCCACGCGTAATCAAATCGCGCATTGTTACAAATAATACAGCAATCAGTATAAACCCTACATTAGGATCAAAGGCACTCATCCCTGGTCTAATGATGATTAATACACCAATTAGTCCCACCAAGATAGCTGACCAACGGCGCCAACCTACAGCTTCACCTAAAAATAGTGCTGCACCCATTGTTATAACTAATGGTGTCACCTGAAATACTGCAGCAACAGTAGATAGTGGTATTAACGTCAAGGATAGAACAAAAGCTGTAGCTGCAATTCCTTCTGCAATAAATCGCCCAATCATTCCACGCGTCCAAAAGTGTCGGGCTGTTAAAAAGTGGCCTCTTGATTTTGCCATAACAGCAAAAACCGTACCACTACCAATTCCCAACATCATTAAAATTTGACCAGTAGAAATTCCAAAAGATAACTTTTTTACAAATAAATCTTCCATAGTAAAACCGGCCATGGCGACCAACATTAATAAGATGCCTCTAAAATTATTCATTACATATCTTTCAAGAAGTCAAATGCCGCAACCAAAGCGCTTTTTTAACAAATCAAGCAACACATATTTTTAGCATTGAAATATATATACATAATTAATTATTATACCTTATCAAATCAGATAATTCACTAACTGGTCAAACCAAAGACAAAACGTTATAGGCTGCTCTATGTTAAAAGAACGATCAGAAATTCACCCACTTTTTGAAGGTGCCCCAAATACAATTGAGTTCAAGAAGCTGCGCAAACGGATTATCCGCCAAACCCGCGAAGCTGTTGAGCAATATGGCATGATTGAACGTGGAAAAAAGTGGCTAGTTTGCCTTTCTGGTGGAAAAGACAGTTATACTTTACTGGCTGCACTTACTGAATTGCAGTGGCGAGGGTTATTGCCAGTCACTATTTTAGCGTGCAACCTTGACCAAGGGCAACCAAACTTTCCAGCCACAGTACTTCCTAAATTCTTAGAAAAAATGGGTATTCCAAATCGTATTGAATACGAAGACACATATTCGATTGTAAAAGAAAAGGTCCCAGCAGGACGCACATATTGCGCTATGTGTTCGCGCCTTCGTAGAGGTAACCTGTATCGCGTTGCCCGCGAAGAGGGCTGCTCTGCGATTGTTTTAGGGCATCATAGAGACGATATGTTAGAAACATTTTTTATGAATTTATTTCATGGGGGTCGGCTTGCAACAATGCCTCCAAAATTAGTAAACGATGAAGGTGACTTATTTGTCTATCGCCCACTGGCTCATGTTTCAGAGGCTGATTGCGAAAAGTTTGCGCGAGCTATGAAATATCCAATAATTCCTTGTGATTTATGTGGCTCCCAAGACGGTTTACAGCGCCAACAAGTAAAAGCAATTTTGGATGGATGGGAAGCTTCATCACCTGGGCGACGTCAAATCTTATTCAAAAGTTTAACGAATGCACGCCCAAGTCATCTCCTTGATGAAAAGTTGTTTGACTTTGCAGGCCTGACAAGGCCAAATCCTGCAGAAGATAAATAGCAATTCCCTTGACCTTTCGTCCAAGAGTCTATTGAACCTACCCAGATGAAAATTCCTATAATTTGGGTGGAAAAATGCAAGACGATAACAACAAAAATATGATCCTGGCCAGCGTGCTGTCGATGTTAGTGCTTTTGATGTGGTTCTACTTTTTTCCACAAGAGCAACCACAAGCGCCTGCTAAGGATCAAATAGCTCTATCAAATACAGGTGATGTAGTGGCTCCTTCAGCAGGTGGCGTTGTTGCAACTGCTCCAACTATTGCAACTACAGTTGCTGAAACACGTGAAGTAGCATTAGCAAAAACTCAGCGAGTATACATTAAAACAAACCGTATTGAGGGATCCCTATCCTTAACAGGCGCTCGGATCGATGATCTGAAACTATTAGACTATAACGTGCGATTAAACGATCCATCTGAGAAAGTAACATTGTTATCTCCTGCAGGTGGCCCATCTGCATATTACATTTTACATGGCTTTTCTCCTGCTGGATCTTTGTCGTTTGCTGATGTTCCAACTGCTAGTACTATTTGGTCTGTGAAATATGGCGATATACTTACGCCCTCGACACCCGTATCCCTAGAGTGGGACAACGGCAAAGGTTTAGTATTCCAAAGAATAATCTCCATAGATACGGATTATATGTTTTCAATTACTCAAAGTGTTCAAAATAATACAAACGGTGATGTTGCATTAGCGCCATACGGTCTAATTGCACAAAAAGGTCCAATTGCTAGAGCCGCCTATGGTCGTGAGGAAAGCTCAACAAGGGGTGTTTACATATTACACGAAGGATTAATTTATCAAGACGGTGAAAAACGCGATCAAATTGATTATAAAAAACTACCCAAACAAACACTTGCAGAAGGCGCTAGCTTTTTTAGCGCACCTGCAACAAAAGATGGATGGATTGGCTTTACTGGTAAATACTGGATGACCACGCTAATTCCAGATAATTCAAGCTTTAAAGCTGTTTCAAAGTACACTGAAAGTAGAGATCAGTATCAAGCAGAAACTCGACAGCCTAAAATAACAATCCTACCAGGCCAAACAATAGAGGTTCAATCACGCCTGTTCGCTGGGGCAAAAGAATATAGTACAATTAAAGCTTATGAAAAAAATTCTGGTGTACTAGAGTTTGTTGATAGTATCGATTGGGGCTTATTCTTTTTTATTACCAAACCTATGTTTGCAGTTTTGCATTGGTTAAATAGTGTAATTGGAAATATGGGTTGGGCAATCATCGCCCTTACACTACTCATTAAAACTTTACTTTTTCCACTAGCCTATAAATCATTCGTGTCCATGGCACGTATGAAAGAGTTACAGCCTGAAATGGAAAAATTGAAAGAAAAGCATGGAGATGATCGCCAAGCAATGCAGAAGGCGACAATGGAGATTTATAAAACCAAAAAGGTAAATCCAGCTGCTGGCTGTTTGCCAATCATTCTTCAGATTCCAATTTTCTTTTCTTTATATAAAGTTATATTTGTCACGCTGGAACTACGTCACGCTCCGTTTATTGGCTGGCTTAAAGATCTATCAGTACCCGACCCAAGCTCACTCCTAAACTTATTTGGCTTGATGCCATGGGGCACACCAGACCCAACTAATTTCTTTGTAATTTTGTCAATTGGCGTTTGGCCTATACTGATGGGCATTACAATGTGGCTCCAGCAAAAGCTTAACCCATCTCCAACTGACAAAACACAGGCTATGATTTTTGCTTGGATGCCATGGGTGTTTATGTTTATGCTTGGCGGCTTTGCTTCTGGTTTAGTAATTTATTGGGTTGCAAATAATACTCTGACTTTCCTTCAACAATATACAATCATGCGGAGCCAAGGTGTTAATCCTGATATTTTGGGAAACATGTTTAAGCGTTTCAAAAAAGAAGAGAGCTAGTGGGGATAGTCGCAAATTTGTGGCGCCACCCAATTAAAGGAGTCGGACGCGAGGAACTTGCGTCTGTTGATCTTAAAGAAAATTGCTGTATGCCAATGGATCGGTATTGGGCAATAACTCATGAAGATTCTAAGGTTAATTTTAAAGATTCCGAATGGGCTACTTGCATAAATTTTATCCGCGCGGCAAGTAGCCATAAGCTGATGGCAGTAAGCTCAACATTAGATGATGACACTGGACTAATTACATTATCGCACCCAGAATTAGTTGATCTAACAATAAATCCTAATACAGACAGCCAAGCTTTAATTGATTGGGTAAAGCAAATAACAAATACTAACCGTTCGATGCCTACTAATGTCTTCAAGGCCAACCGCGGATTAACTGACAGCTCATCTCAAACCGTTTCGATACATGTTACTGCAACACTACTTGATTTATCTAAAACCATGCGTCAGCCACTAGACCAGCGCCGCTTTAGAGGCAATATCTGGTTAGATGATATGATTGCCTGGTCTGAGTTTGATTGGATAGGTAAAACTATCAGTATAGGCACAACAGAAATCCAGATTACGGGGCCAATTGAACGATGCATGGCCACAACAGTAAATCCAGATACAGGTACTTCAGATGCAAACACGCTCGCAGCACTAAATACAACATATGGGCATCAAAATTTTGGTGTATTTGGTATAGTGAAAAAATCAGGTCACGTTAACATTGGCGATAAGGCAAAATTAATCTAATGGAAATGAAGTATACAATTGCAGATGATGCAACACCCGAAGAGGCTGAAACGGGCCGCTTACTTTTTGCCCAGCCTACTGATTTCCTCAAAGGTGTCGTAGCTATGGATGGCATGCCTCCAGCAGACAGGATGGAAATTTGCTTTGCCGGCCGCTCAAATGTAGGGAAATCAAGTCTCATCAATGCTCTTACTGGGCGGAAATCTTTGGCTCGAACCTCCAATACACCAGGTCGCACTCAGGAAATAAATTTCTTCACATTAGATGATAATTATTACCTGGTGGATGTTCCAGGATATGGGTATGCAAATGCTCCCGTTCCAATAGTACGCAAATGGCAAGCTTTACTGAAAGCATATTTATCAGGAAGAGCATCTCTGCGTCGAGTTTTTTTACTAATAGACTCCCGGCATGGGGTCAAAGACGTTGATAAAGAAATTATGGACCTATTAGGTCGCTCAGCTGTTACTTTTCAGGTAGTTCTAACAAAGGCAGATAAACCTAAAAAAGTAGAATTAGATAAAATTATAGAAGAAACAGGGAAAGTTGTTGCTAAATATCCTGCAGCTTATCCTGAATTCGTACTGACCTCATCCGAGAAGGGTGATGGCATACCTACTTTACGCCACATTATTCGCACGCTGGTTTAATACTTCAACTTAAGCCTCTTGGCGTCAGTGTTTTTCCACGTTAAACTTATTGAAAAATGGTGGATAAACGAATGGAGAAGTCACAGGCTATGGAACGTGATTCAATTTCAACAGCAAGGATGCTGTCAGAGGCTTTACCTCATATCCAACGCCATGATGGGTCTATTATTGTTATAAAATTAGGTGGACACGCAATGTCTAGCGCAGAAGCAATGAAAAGCTTTGCCAGAGACATAGTCTTAATGCATCAATGCAATTTAAAGCCAGTCATAGTTCATGGCGGCGGACCCATGATTGATGAGATGCTAGATAAGCTCAAAATTCCTACAAAGTTTATAGACGGAAAACGTATTAGCACTGAAGAAACTGTCGAGGTCGTTGAGATGGTACTATCTGGTAAAGTAAATAAAACAATTGTTCAGGCTATTAATGGACAAGGTGGTAAGGCCGTTGGCTTATCGGGAAAAGATGCTGATCTATTACAATGCAAACAAGCTGATATTGGTTTGGGTATGGTTGGTGAACCAGTTTATGTTAATGCAGATGTAATTCACTCGCTACTAGAAAATGGGTTTATACCAGTGATCGCTCCTTTGGGTGCCGGCATGAATGGGGAAACATTTAATGTGAATGGCGATACAGCAGCAGGTGCAATCGCAGGTGGCTTAAAGGCTGACCGATTATTATTATTAACAGATGTGGATGGTGTTAAAGATAAAGAGGGAGATGTGTTAACTAATCTTTCAGCAGATCAGGTTAAAGCAATGACTAAAAATGGTGTTATTGCAGGTGGTATGATTCCAAAAACACAAACAGCACTTGATGCAATCTCTTCAGGTGTTAGGGCGGTTGTTATTATGAATGGGCGTGCACCTAATGCATGCTTACTTGAATTGTTTACAGATTATGGGGCTGGCTCCATGATCCGTAAATAAATTAAAGAAAAATGTCAGACATAGTCATCAGATTTATTTTTTTTCTTGGCATTCTTTTTGCGCTCATTGGGGCTGAGACTATTATACCTAGAAAATGTCGTGTTCATCCTCGTCAGGGAAGATGGGTTACTAATGGGATAATCACTATACTTAACACTGCAATGCTAAATATTATGAATATTGGTATACCTCTCCTTGCTATTGGTGCTGCCTTAGACGCCAATATTAAAGGCTGGGGATTTTTCAATCAAATAAACCTACCTTCATGGATCGAAATTATAACTGCAGTAATAATTTTAGACTTTATAGTTTGGGCACAACATTTTCTTAGTCACAGAATTCCATTTATGTGGCGGTTCCATCGCATGCACCATTCAGACCGTGACCTTGATGTTACATCAGGATTTCGCTTTCACCCAATTGAAATAGCACTTTCTATGATCATAAAGATTGTTGCTGTTTATATACTTGGGCCAACCGCAATCGCAGTTATTACATTTGAAATTATTCTAAATGGTATGGCCATGTTTAATCATGCAAATTTAAAGTTACCCAAGCGATTGAATGAAGTGTTATGTAAGTTCTTAGTAACGCCAGATATGCACCGTATTCATCATTCAATATACCGAGAAGAACATGATACTAATTATGGATTTTCATTATCAATTTGGGATAAAATATTTGGCTGCTACACATCTCAACCCCGTGATGGCCATGCCAAAATGAAACTTGGATTAGAATGGCAAGATAACAATCCTACTAAACTAGGCTGGTCTTTATGGCTTCCATTCCGAAAACTTTAACACTAGGTGAAATAGCTGCTAATTGCATATCAAGTGGGCTAGATGTTTCAGGTGCATTCCACCATAATAATAATCAAACTTTAATTTTGCTTAGTCCTGCAAAAAGTTTTTGGGGAACCTTCAAAGTTAGTCATGAATATCAAGACAACTTACTCAATCCAATTGACGGATGGTCAACTCGGGTTATTTCAGAATTAGCGATACAAATATCAGCTAGTCCAAAATTCCCATTTGGCGGCCCACCTTATTACCCGTTCTTAGAATGGGCTAAGAGATCCAATCGTGCTTGGATATCACCTTTAGGGATGTTGGTGCATGACACCATGGGCATGATGATAAGTTATCGTGGAGCTTTAATTTTAGATTACCTTATCACATTACCACACACAAAGTCGTTGAACCCTTGCAATACCTGCACTAATAAACCTTGTATAAATGCTTGCCCAGCACACGCAATTTCTGGCATAGAATATAATACTATTAAATGTCATAACTTCTGAGAGACTTCAGATGGAAAAGTTCGCATGAAAGGAGCATGTCAGGTACGAACTTCATGTACAGTTTCAGTTATAGTACAACGTGATCCAGAACATAATCTTTTACATATGCGTGCATTTAAAGGAGAAATATGAAACGACTTATACTAACGCGACACGCAAAATCTGGATGGGATAACTTAGAGTTAACTGACCATAAACGTACACTTAATGACCGTGGTCGCGAAGCCTGTGGTCTTATAAGCGAGTGGTTGTTGATTAATCAGTACATGCCAGAACAAGTTTTTGCTTCAACCGCTACTCGATGTAGGGAAACATGGGAACACATTAGCAAAGCAATGAAATGTGATGCGCCTGTTTCTTACGAAAATAATTTATATCACTCCTCACCAGACATAATTTTACAGCATCTCAGAAACGCTACATTCACAACGGTTTTACTAACAGCTCACAACCCGGGTATAGGCGAATTTGCAGAAAAAATATGTTCCTCACCCCCCAAACACCAAAGATTTTTAGGTTACCCATCTGCATCAACTACGGTGATAGATTTTGATATAAATAATTGGACTGATATTATATTTGGCTCAGGCATATGCAGGGGATTTGTTATTCCTAGTGAGCTCAAATGAAATTGAATAAATACTTTAGGAACTAGAGTGATGCAAAAATCTATTTTAATCACTGGATGCTCTTCTGGAATCGGTTATGAGGCTGCTCATACATTATCACAAAGAGGCTGGCGTGTTTTCGCTACTTGTCGATTAGAAATAGATTGTGCGCGCCTACGCCTAGAAGGTTTGGAAAGCTTTCCATTAGATTATTCAAATGAAGAGAGCATCAAATTTGCCGTGCATGAAACTTTAGTACGCACTAATGGTACATTAGATGCAGTTTATAATAATGGTGCATATGCTATCCCTGGATTAGTTCAGGATGTACCTCGTGATGCCTATCGCGCTATTTTTGAAGTTAATCTTTTTGGATATTTTGATCTAATAAATCAAATTCTACCAGTAATGTTTAATCAAGGTCACGGGCGAGTAATTAATTGCTCTTCCATCTTAGGCCTTACTGCAATGCAAGCGCGAGGTGCCTATAATGCTACTAAATTTGCAATGGAAGGTTTAACCGATACTCTACGTTTAGAACTTAAAAAGTCACCCATCAAAATAATCTTAATTGAGCCAGGCCCAATCACTGCAGATATTCGAGTCAAATCACAACCTCACTTTGAACGATGGATTGATTGGAATAATTCAAAAAATCGTTTATTTTATAAAAAAACGTTAATACCAAGGTTATATGCCAAAAATAAGGGCATCGATTTGGGTGAACTACCTCCGTCAGCTGTTATTAAAAAACTAATACATGCATTAGAGGCAAAAAAACCACACCCACGCTATTACGTCACCTGGCCCACTCACGTTGCAGGTGCGCTAAAACGCCTATTGACCACTCGCGCCTTAGATTGGATTAAGGGAAGAATATGAAAGTTTGTAGACTTCGCGAAACCTAGCGCTAAGTCACACTATAACAAGGAATAATATAATGAGCTTACTTTATATACTAGTCGTAATGGCCATATTAGCCGTTCTCATTGTATTAATGGTTGGCTTGGGCGGATTTACGACAGGTGGCGAATTTAACCGTAAATATGCTAATAAATTGATGCGGTGGCGCATCATCTTGCAAGCAGTTGCAATTGTACTAATCTTAATATTCATAGCAGTACGGGGAAATTAATTTATGGTCACGTTAAATAAAATTTATACAAAGACTGGTGATAAAGGAGAAACAGCTCTTGGCAATGGCCAACGGGTTGGTAAGCAATCTTTACGTGTAAACGCGTACGGTACTGTAGATGAGACAAATGCTACTGTAGGATTAGCTCGACTTCACTCCACTGGGGATATTGATACTGGTTTAGCTTTGATACAAAATGATCTTTTTGACCTAGGTGCAGATCTATGCCGCCCTGACATGGCCAAAGATGCAGATGCTGAATATTCACCATTGCGTGTTAGCTCTGCCCAAGTTGAACGTTTAGAAGCTGAAATTGACATAATGAACGCTAATCTTTTACCCTTAAAAAGCTTTATTCTACCTGGTGGGTCGGCACTTGCTGCACACATGCATTTATGCAGAACAGTATCGCGTCGTGCAGAACGACTTTGTGTAGAACTGGCAACTCTTGAAGATATTAATCAGGATGCCGTTAAATACCTCAACCGCTTATCAGATTGGTTTTTTGTTATTGGCCGCGTTGTCAACAATGGTGGCTTGGATGATATTTTATGGGTACCTGGTGCAAACCGCTAAGAAACAAATAGTGTCAATATATTAGCTAACCACTAGATTAGCTGAACATTTTGATCAGTTTGGAATTAACGCGGCGTATTAAACTCTAAAACTGTCTATTTTGCACTTTTCGTGTTGTATTATAGCCGCTACAACGTTTTTAAGGATTAGTGCTGGGAATTATCCCGCTCATTTAGGAGATACGCATATGAAGGTGATAGTGCCAGTCAAACGCGTGATTGATTATAACGTCAAAGTGCGTGTCAAAGCGGACGGTAGCGGTGTTGATCTCGCCAATGTTAAAATGTCGATGAACCCATTTGACGAGATTGCAGTAGAGCAAGCTATTCGATTAAAAGAAGCAGGCAAAGTTGAAGAAATCATAGTAGTTTCAGTTGGGGTTAAGCAATCTCAAGAAACATTACGAACCGCTTTAGCTATGGGTGCAGACCGTGCAATTCTTATTGAAGCAACAGATGACGTTCATAATGATATTGAACCACTAGCTGTTGCAAAATTACTAAAAGCTGTAATCGATGAAGAGCACCCAGGGCTAGTTCTTTGTGGTAAGCAAGCGATAGATAATGACATGAATGCCACCGGCCAAATGCTATCAGCACTCTTAGGTTGGTCTCAGGCTACTTATGCTTCAGAACTAGATATTGATGGTGATAAAGCCACAGTAACGCGCGAAGTTGACGGTGGGCTGCAAACAATCAAAGTTAAAATGCCTGCTATAATAACTGTTGATCTTCGTTTGAACGAACCAAGATATGCATCTCTACCAAATATAATGAGGGCCAAGAAAAAGCCTATGGATGAAAAATCTCCAGCAGATCTAGGCATTGATATTACACCTCGTTTAACTATTGTTTCTACAACAGAACCTGCTGAGCGCGCCTCAGGCGTTAAAGTTGCAAATGTTGCTGAACTAATTTCGAAACTTAAAGATGAAGCAGGAGTAATTTAATGGCTGTACTATTATTAGCAGAAATTGTTGGTGGTGAAATATCTTTAGACCAAACAGGCAAAGCATTGAGCGCTGCACTTTCTTTGGGTGACGTTACTGTTCTTTGTGCTTCAGAAGATTGTAGCGCCGCAGCTGCAACAGTAGCAAAATTAGAGGGTGTAAAAAAAGTATTATGTGCTGACGATCCTTCATACGGGAATGGATTAGCCGAACCAACCGCAGACCTAATTATATCAATGGCTTCTGATTATGATCATATAGTTGCACCAGCTACTTCAAATGCAAAAAATATTTTGCCACGTGTTGCCGCATTATTAGATGCGATGATTATCACTGATGTAACTAGAGTTATTGATGCCGAAACATTTGAGCGTCCAATCTATGCAGGTAATGCAATACAGACTGTAAAATCTAATGATGCTAAAAAGATTTTATCAATTAGAACTGCAGGTTTTGAAACCACTAGTGAAACTGGTTCAGCGCCAATTGAAACTGTTTCATCAGTAGCAAATCCCCAATTATCAGAATGGGTTGAAGATAAGGTTCAAACATCTGATCGACCAGAACTAACTTCAGCAAAGATTGTTGTTTCAGGTGGCCGCGGCGTAGGATCTGAGGAAAGTTTTGCTATTATTGAAACATTAGCAGATAAATTAAATGCAGCTGTTGGTGCCTCTCGTGCTGCTGTAGATTCAGGCTATGCACCGAACGATTGGCAGGTTGGTCAGACAGGTAAAGTGGTTGCTCCCAGCCTATATATTGCATGTGGTATTTCAGGTGCAATTCAACACCTCGCTGGTATGAAAGATTCCAAAGTGATCGTTGCTATAAACAAGGATGAGGAAGCGCCTATTTTCCAAGTTGCGGATTATGGATTAGTTGCTGATTTATTTGATGCTGTACCTGAACTTACAGAAGCACTTTAAACACACAACCAAAGGCCCAATTAATTTGGGGTCTTTGGTAATTTAAATTCAAGTAAAATCAATTTTTGTTTAATGTTAACGACCTTCATCAAAATAGTTGGCGATCAACTCTTTTAATGCAGATCCAAGTTTTTCAGCTTCCAGCCCAGAAGTCACTACTCTTATGTATGTATTTTGTGATGCGGCCAGCATCATAAGCCCCATCATTGAGTCTCCAGTCACATTAAGGCCGTCCTTTGATACAATCGCTGTTGCATCAAAATTTTCTACTACTTCAACAAATTTAGCAGATGCTCGTGCGTGAAGTCCTTTTTCATTAACAATTTGCAGTGCAAGTTCCATTTCTATAATTAAATTCCAATAGATCCATCACAACAGTTAATATATTTTTTCCCAGCGTCCATAGAAAGAACTAAAGCTTTTTCCACACTCAGGCTTCGAGATTTTACTAATTTTAGCAGCATAGGTAAATTTGCACCATATAAAATTCTACGGTTGGCACAATCACAAGCCTTCATCGATAAGTTCGATGGTGACCCACCAAACATATCAGTTACAACAACAACGCCCATTCCTTTGTCAACAGTGTCAGCAACATCACAAATTTCCAATTGCTTCTCCGATCGATCACATTCCGCAGCAATCGATACAGCCTTAATTCCCATTTGAGGGCCCATCACATGCTCTATAGCAGCAAGATATTCTTCTGCTAGCCGACCATGCCCAACGATTACAATTCCAATCACTCGGGGAATACTCCTACTTTACGTACAGTAATAGTACGTATCTTCATTTCTCTGCGGTGTATTATTATTTCGCCAACCTCGCCCTGTCAAAGCAATTGATAACTCTTTTGTCACGGTCAATGAGTTATGTCTACCACCAGCATAAAACAATTTAACAGTAAAATGTACTTTATCTACATTTCTATGCTTTAATCCTTAAAGATTTTATTCAAATACCTGAAAGACCACCCTTTATTAATTGATATGCCACACTGTGCAAATGAGGAATGCGAGCTCCATAAATTAGCGGTATTCCACAATTTTTTAATTTGATAGATCTACTAACAGGTAGTCGATTTATTTCACCTCTTGATACATCTATGGCAAGTACAAGTTTAGTTTGCTCTTTGTAATCACACTTCAGGATACCAACTTTTGGCACCTCAATCAGGCCTGCAATATTTGGAGGACTTATTGCTATAATGTTTTTGTTTTGAATCTTTAATGTTATATAATCGTCACCTACCAAAACTGCACCTAAACCCATACAAGCGATAGCTAGGCTAGATTTTCCACTTCCAGATTTGCCTAAAATTAGCAGCCCATTTCCATCAAAGTCGACACAACATGCATGTTGAATTCCTTCATATAAATTATCCATTAGATCGATGCACTAAAAGCAAAATTTTACTCCAAATATTAATAAAACCAAAAAATCTAAATCAGCACAACCAGCCAAATGAGATGATTAACATTCTAGCACTTGAGCTATTAAATACTAAAACTATTATATTTATATTACAAAAACTTACATTAATATTTATTTAATACCAGAAAGTTTCAATTAGACTATAATATATATAAACATCAAAATTTCCTAAATTTGATATATATTTGCCTTAAAATAACTCTTTTCATCAGTTAGCGTTAAAATAAATATTGTTAGCGCTAACAGTTACATAAGCCTGTCGACACCCAGATATTCAGGCGGTATATCCAAACTTATATGCTAAAATAGAGACTCGTTGACCAAGGAGCACATCTAATGATCATCGGACGCGTTAACTCAAATCAAACACTAGAAGACGCTGGAATTTTGGGAATCGATAAAGTTTACTATAACCTGCAAGAACCAGCACTTATTAAAGAAGCAATAAAGCGTAATGAAGGTGAACTTGGAAATGGTGGCGCATTTTTAGTGTCGACTGGTGAGTACACAGGTCGATCACCAAAAGATAAATTTGTTGTGAACGAGGCTAGTGTACAAAATACAATATGGTGGGAAAATAATCCACCGATGGAAATTGACGCGTTTAATCAACTAAAATCTGATATGATAGCTCATATGTCTGGTGGAGAATATTTCGTACAAGATCTTTATGGAGGTTCTGACCCTGAGCATCGCTTAAATGTCCGCATGATTACTGAACTTGCTTGGCACGGTTTGTTCATCCGTACAATGCTCCGTCGCCCAGATATTTCAGAGTTAGATACATTCATCCCTGGCTTCACTGTTATTAACTGTCCAAGCTTTAAATCTGATCCTGCAAAGCATGGTTGTCGATCTGATGTTGTCATTGCTATTTCTATAGAACAAAAAATGATATTAATAGGTGGTACAGAATACGCTGGCGAAAATAAGAAGTCTATTTTCTCAATATTAAACTACCTTCTTCCCGAAAAAGGTATAATGCCAATGCACTGTTCGGCTAACCATGCAATTGGTGATCCTTCTGACACAGCAGTATTTTTTGGACTATCTGGAACTGGAAAGACAACTCTTTCTGCTGACCCCAATCGCATTCTGATAGGAGATGACGAGCATGGTTGGTCCGATACAACAACCTTCAATTTTGAGGGTGGGTGTTATGCAAAAACAATTAATTTATCTGCTAAAGCCGAACCAGAAATCTATGCTACTACTCAAAAGTTTGGGACAGTCATTGAAAATATGGTTTATGATTCCTACACCAAAGAATTAGACTTCCAAGATGACAGTTTAGCAGCAAACATGCGTTGTGCTTATCCATTGCATTACATTTCGAATGCATCAAAGACTGCAATTGGTGGCCAACCTAACAATATTATTATGTTAACATGTGATGCATTTGGCATATTGCCTCCAATCGCACGCTTAACACCAGAACAAGCAATGTATCATTTTTTATCCGGCTTTACTTCAAAGGTTGCAGGCACTGAACGAGGTATAACAGAACCACAACCAACATTTTCAACATGTTTTGGGGCACCCTTTATGCCGCGACGTCCGGAAGTATATGGAGCGCTACTACGCGATAAAATTGCGGCAAACGGTGCGAAATGTTGGCTAGTCAATACAGGCTGGACGGGCGGCGCCTACGGTACAGGCGCTCGCATGCCAATCAAAGCAACTCGAGCACTACTAACGGCGGCACTAAATGGCTCATTAAACAATAGTTTATTTCGTAAAGATAAAAACTTTGGCTTTGACGTCCCAACTTCCTTAGAAGGTGTAGCCACAAATCTTTTAGACCCACGAAGTACATGGGCAGATCCAATAGCTTATGATACAGCGGCAGAGAGTTTAATATCAATGTTTGTTGAGAACTTCACCCAATATGAAAATTTTGTTGGCCCCAACGTTTTAGCTCAGGCAATTAAAAAATCGTAAGAGTAATTATAACTCCATAAGTTCAAGACCTAAGCTAATAACTTAGGTCTTTTTACTAAACCTCATGAAATAGTCTATAGATCAGGCCTTTAACCCTTTCTGTTGCTCCATACGGGCTATTAACCGCATTCGTGCATCAGGTAGTTCCCGTTCACCAAGTGAATCTGCTAACCAAGTTGATAAAAAATATCCTGTAGTTTGCAAGCCATCTAGGACGTCAGCTTCGCTTGCAACGTCAAATCCATTCCGTAGGAAGCTTGGCAGTGGCAATAAACGTTCAGCCCATTCGCCTGCTGCTTCTCTGCTGACAGCACGCCCTGAACGCGGTGATACAAATGTTAGGTCCTGCATACCACCAGTTACTGCACAGGTAGACAAATCCAGTCCAAATCCCATTTCTTTTAAAACTTGCAACTCCCAGAGTGCATATAATGGTTTCCAGTCACCACCTAAGTTTAAAGTATCCATTAAAGATGTAGTACTATCATATAGGCTTTGCAAAGGCATGCGCTCTGGAAAGGCAAATGAAACCATTGCGCAAATTGAACTGAGTGCAGCCAAACGTAGCCTGTCCCCAAACACATCAGATCTGCTTTCCAACTGTTCAACTCGATAACTGCCCAAATGTTCTTCTAGTCGAGCTCGCCACTCCAATTGCACTTGTGACCCAGGCTGCAAAGTCGCGGCCATTTTTCGCGAGGCTCCGCCTCGGACAACACCTGCGTGTCGTCCGTGATCAGGTGTAAACGCATCAATGATAACAGAGTTTTCGCCATACTTTCGTACAGAAATAATAACCCCTTCGCCAGACCAATTCATATTAGATATGCTAGCCGTTCAAACCATCATCGTCCAGAAGATGTCGTCCATTACGATCTTCAACTTCAATTACCCAAAGATCAGGATCAAATCTATGTTGCTCAGATATAGAGTTATCAACATCATTCTCAGAACCTTTAACAAGCTCACACCAAACTTGCTTGAAATCAAGATCATAAGATCGGTGGAACAGCTTTGCATTTCCATCAAGCGTATTTAACTTAACCAGAACGGCTCCTGACGTGCCGTCGCCTTTGGCAGTTATAAATGCTGGAATTTCTGCTAATTGTAAGCGTTTTCTATATGCAGAAATCCAAAATTCCGTAGTAAGCCTTAACGTCATTTTGTGTCTTTAAAGTTTAAACCCATCTCAGTGTAGCGTTCAGCTTCATTTTCCCAATTAGGCCGTACTCGAACTTGTAAAAATAGATGCACTTCACGACCCATCATTTCTTTTAACTCTGTACGTGAGGCCATTGAAACACTTTTAATAGTTTCCCCTTTTGGGCCAAGTGCAATTCCTTTATGTCCCTCACGCGCCACATATATAACCTGCTCAATACGAACAGATCCATCACTCTTCTCATCCCACTTTTCAGTTTCAACAGTTAATGTGTAAGGTAACTCTTGGTGTAATCTTAACATTAATTTTTCACGTGTCATTTCAGCTGCAATCATACGCATTGGCACATCTGCGATCTGATCTTCTGGGTATAAATACGGCCCTTCCGGTAAATTTATAGCTAGCCAATCTTGGAGCACCTGAACGCCATATCCTTTTTCTGCAGAAATCATAAATGTCTCTTCGAAATTTAGGCGTTCATTTAAATTTTGTGTTAACCCTAAAAGTACGTCAGATTTTACCCTGTCAATTTTATTAATAGCCAAAACAATTCGCTGTCCTTTAACATCCCGCTTTTCCAACCCTTCCAGAATCATTTCAACCCCGTCCGTTACACCTCGGTGTGCTTCTACAAGCAAAACAACAATGTCTGCATCGGCTGCACCCGTCCACGCAGCGGCTACCATTGCTTTATCTAATTTACGCCTAGTTTTAAATAATCCTGGAGTATCAACAAAGACTAACTGTGCATTATCCTGCATAGCAATACCTCGGATACGAGCACGAGTAGTTTGCACCTTATGTGTCACAATTGACACTTTAGCTCCAACGATTTTGTTCATTAGTGTGGATTTTCCTGCATTAGGCTCACCAATCAAGGCTACAAATCCACATTTAGTATCTATCATATTTAACTCTCTAACTGACTCAAAAGGTCCGCAGCAGCCTCTTGGCTAGCTGCTCGTTTGGATGTGGCTTGAGCAGATGCTCTTTGGCCAGATTCTAATGTTACTTCAATCGTAAAAATTGGTGCATGATCTGGTCCAGATCTGTCAATTTCAATATATTTTGGTGTTGATAACTTCTGCGCCTGAGCCCACTCTTGCAATGTTGTTTTAGGATCACGGGCATCATCAGCCGCATTCTCAATGTGATCAGACCATAAACGAATAATCATAGCACTTGCCACATCGAACCCGGCATCAAGATAAACAGCACCAATAACAGCTTCCATAGCATCACCTAGAATTGCCATCTTACGGCGGCCTCCTGAAATCATTTCAGAGCGCCCCATCTTCAAAGCATCACCAAGCCCAACTCCAACAGCAACGTCCGCACATGTTTCTTTTCGTACCAAGGCATTAAACCTTGGAGCTAAAAGCCCTTCGGCAGCATTAGAATCTTTATGAAATAGTGCATCACTAATAGATAGTCCAAGAACCCTATCGCCTAAAAACTCTAATCTTTGGTTGTCACCCCGTGTTACAGAAGACAGTGAGGAGTGCGTCATGGCCTGAATTAATAATTCAGGCTGATGGAATTCATGTCCTAATCGCCTTGAGAAAGCAGTTAGTTCAGCAGCCGGCTTCAACTTAGGGCCTTAAAAAAGCGATCTTTACGCCACGTCCAAAAATACAAAATACGCGCACCTGCCGATGAAAAAATCACACGATCAGCTCGTCCAATTAACTGTTCGAATGGGACAAAGCCAACCCCACCTATATTCGCAGGAATTCTACTGTCTCCAGAGTTATCACGATTATCGCCCATGAAAAAATACTGTCCATCTGGCACAGTGAAAACTGGAGTATTGTCAGCAAATGTTTCAGAAATATCTAACACAAAATGCTCAACGCCATTTGGCAAGACCTCTATTGATAAACCTTTATCACAATTTGCACCAAGCCCAACTGGGTCGTTTGCACAACGTGGAATATTTTTCATAGGCCCTTGTTGAGCTTTAACTTCAGTAAAAGAACCTAAATCTTTTTGGGGCGCTAGTTCACCATTCAAATATAGCAGCCCATTTTTCATTTGAATACGATCACCAGGAAGACCAATCAGGCGTTTAATGAAATCAACTTGAGTAGATGGGTGTTTAAATACGACAATATCACCACGCTCTGGTTCATTTGCCAAAATACGCCCTGAGAATGGACACATTGAAAATGGGCACGAATGGCGTGAATAGCCATATGCCATTTTATTGACAAACATAAAATCACCAATCAATAACGTATTTTTCATTGATCCCGAAGGAATCCAGAATGGCTGAAAAAATAATGTTCGCACCACGCCAGCAATCAACAAGGCATACACTACAGTCTTAATCAACTCACCTATACTATCTTCATTCTTTTGCTTATCAGCCATGTTGTACTCTTGAATTTGTTTGCATGTTTCTTGGGCTAATGTCTCGTTATAGTCAACCTATCATTGCGAAATGGGCCGCGCCTCAATAACAACAAATGCTTGCGCCCACGGGTGATCATCTGTCAAAGTAATATGAATAAATGCTTTATAGCCCACTGGTGTCATTTCCGCCATGCGCTTTGCAGCCCACCCAGTCAATTGCATGCTAGGTTGACCTGATTTCATATTCAAAACAGCCATATCTTTCCAGGAAATGCCCATAGAAAGACCTGTTCCTAATGCCTTAGAACAAGCTTCTTTAGCTGCCCAACGTTTAGCGTAGGTACCTGCAAAATCTTTACGCTTTTGTGCTTTAGCTTGCTCAACTTCAGTGAAGACGCGATCTTTAAATCTTTGCCCAAAGCGATCTAGTGTTTTTTGGATACGTTCTATGTTTGTTAGGTCAGATCCTATCCCCAAGATCATATCATAAGATCCATAAACGTTTTTTATTAGAAAAATTTTCAAACACTTTAATCATTACGACCTTGCCTCATTCATTAGATTACGCATTTTTTTTATTGCACCTTCAAGTCCTATAAAAATACTTTCACCAATTAAAAAATGACCAATATTTAGCTCCATTACTTGTGGGATGACAGCAATTGGCTTTACGCAATCAAATGTTAGACCATGCCCTGCATGAACCTCTAACCCTAAACTGTTAGCAAAATCTGACATTTTTTGCAGGCGCAATAATTCGATATCACGATCTTCAAATCGACCCTCTGCATTTGCGTCGCAATATGCACCAGTATGCAATTCTATTACTGGTGCGCCAATACGGGCTGCACTTTCAATTTGGCGTTGATCTGCAGCTATAAAAATTGAAACACGGCATCCTGCTTCACGAAGTGGAGCAATAAAGTCACCTATCTTATTTTCTTCACGCGCAATTTCAAGGCCACCTTCAGTCGTTCTCTCCTCACGTTTTTCAGGAACAATGCAAACTGCATTAGGAACATACCGCAATGCTATTTCTTGCATTTCCTTGGTAGCAGCCATTTCAAAATTTAAAGGTACATTTAAGCCATTCATTAACGCATCAATATCACGATCCGTTATGTGCCGCCGGTCTTCGCGCAGGTGAGCTGTAATACCATCAGCTCCAGCAGCTTCAGCCAAGAGTGCAGCACGTAACGGATCCGGACAGACACCACCTCGTGCATTTCTTACAGTTGCTACATGATCAATATTTACACCTAATCGTAAAGTTTTAGTAGATATTTTTAACATGATAATGTCTCTTTTTAATATTTAGGATATGTTTAACTTTGTTCACTAATAGATTTAAGTATCTTTTGAATCGGTCTGTTTTTGAGTAGAAGATTCCACCTCACGTCTTTCACGTATTTCATTAATCTTATCCATCAATCTCCCACGACGGCGCTGTTGATATGCTCGAACTAGCGGTTTTGAAACAAAATAAATAATTACAGCCGTAATAAATCCTGGCAATAAACCACCGATGAAATAAGGTATAAAAACACTATGGAAAAAATCTACGAAGCCGTCCCAACGCGTTGGGCCATATCCAAATAGAAACTGCACACCACTCCACATGCTAATAAAAGCTTCACTAATTCCAGATCTAATTGTATCCCAAGCAGTCTCTTCAGGCCCCATTCCCAAAATATACAAACCTGACCGATAGCTAACTACACCAATGATTGGAAATGTTATTGGGTTACCAAAAAATGTTCCCATAAGTGAAGATAAGACGTTTCCACGGACGGCATAAGCTAAAAATACAGCAAGAAAAAAATGAAGTCCAAACAATGGCGAAAAGCTTGCAAATGCTCCACATGCAAAACCTAAAGCAATTCGATGCGGCGTGTCAGGTAACCGCTTCAGACGATAACTTGTATAATTAATTACTCGGCGCCAACCAGAGCGAGGGTAGAAACCCTCTTTAAACCATTGCCAAAATGAAAGTGGTGTACGGCGTTTAAACATTAGATTGGAAGGCCACCTTAATAATATTTTATTTTTTAAGCGTCACTTGGTGGCGCCGAGACTGTAGAACTTGTGCAACATCCGAATCAGCTTCTACTGCTGTAACTATATTTTCTAGATGTTCCACATCTCTTACCTGTATATCAATCGCAATCCTGTAAAAATCTTGTTTACGGTCACTAAAATGCATATCAATAATATTGCTATCTTGTTCAGATATTAAAATACATATTCGTCCCAAAACACCACTAAAGTTTGCCATTGTAACTTCAATCGTAACTTTATTAACTGAATCACTGCGCCCTTTAGTCCACGTCAAATCAATCCAGCGATCAGTTTGATCTTCATAATCAATTAAAGTATCACAATGAATAGAGTGTACAAATACACCTTTCCCACGTGTTGCGATGCCAAGGATTCGTTCGCCTGGCAAGGGCTGGCAACAAGATGCTCCTTGAATATATTGATCGGCATCTAAGCCAACAATTTTAGCAACAGATTGATTAATATCTTTATCAGACTGATGTAATAATGATGGATACAAGGCCTCTACGAGGTCAACACCCATTAATTCAGCACTACCAAGTTTTAACAGCACTTCATTATGGTTTTTTAGGCCAAGTTTTTTTGCTGCGGTACTTAATGCTTTATCCGTTGCTTTCTTACCAATATGTTCTAATGCAACTCTAGCCAATTCGCGACCAAGCTTTATATATCCAGCTTGATGATCTTCACGTAAGGCGCGACGGATCGCAGATTTTGCACGACCAGTAATCACAATATCTATCCAAGTAGCCTGCGGGCGTTGCCCAGTTGCTGTTTGAATTTCAACGGATTGGCCATTACGCAAACGTGTCCACAATGGAACACGACGCCCGTCGACTTTCACACCCACGCACGTAGAGCCAATTCGTGTATGAATAGCAAAAGCAAAATCAATAGGTGTCGCCCCACGAGGTAATTGAATAACATCTCCTTTGGGAGTAAAGCAAAATACTTGATCCGCAAACATTTCCAATTTTACATGTTCTAAGAACTCTTCATGATCATCTTCTTCACTTTCAATACGCACAGCTAAACTTGCTAACCAAGTTAATGGGTCAACAGAAAAGCGATTTTGTGCGCGCTGGCCATCACGATAGGACCAATGCGCTGCAACGCCAACTTCTGCAACTTCGTTCATTTCACGCGTGCGAATTTGAATTTCAACCAACTTACCATCACGGCCAGCTACAGTAGTATGAATGGACCGATACCCGTTTGATTTTGGTGCAGATATATAATCTTTAAATCGCCCTGGAACACCCGTCCATCTCTGATGAACGGCACCAAGTACACGATAAGCGTCACCTTCATTTTCAGAAATAATTCGAAATCCATAAATATCAGATAACCGTGAAAAACTTTGTTGTTTTTCTTCCATCTTGCGCCAAATTGAGTATGGTTTCTTCTCACGGCCAGTAATACTGGCTTGAATAGAATTTGCTGATAACAATGTCCGTATATCTTTAATGATTGAAGGAATTAAATCCTCAGACTGGTCACGAAGATTTATAAAACGGCGCAAAATAGAATTACGGGCTTCAGGATTTAAGACTTTGAAGGCCAAATCTTCCAGCTCATCGCGCATCCACTGCATACCCATACGTCCAGCAAGTGGAGCAAAAATATCCATAGTTTCACGCGCTTTGCTTAACTGCTTTTCAGGCCGCATATGCTTAATTGTGCGCATATTGTGCAAACGGTCACCAAGCTTTACTAATAAAACTCGTAAATCTTGGGACATGGCAAGTAATAGTTTGCGAAAATTTTCAGCTTGTTTTGCTTGAACTGATGATAGTTCTAAATTTGTAAGTTTTGTAACACCGTCAATTAATTGTGCAATTTCAAGACCAAATAACTCAGTTACTTCCTTAAAGGTTGCGTCAGTGTCTTCTAGGGTATCATGCAATAATGCTGTGACGATAGTATCATCATCAAGTTTTTGCCCTGCTAAAATAATAGCAACTTCTATAGGGTGTGAAAAGTATGGCTCACCTGAGTGTCGCTTTTGGTTAACATGTTTTTGTTTACCAAAAGCATAAGCACGGCTAATTAATTCTACATTAGCCTTAGGATTATAGGCGCGTACATGATCGACCAATGTTTCAACATCAATCATTTAGCCGGTCCTAAAAATAGGCCAAAGCCCACTTATTTGGCTACCTGAGCTTCCATAAGTGCGCGTAACAAATTTTCATCATTCATGTCATCACCTGGCTTATCATCGCCACCACCCATCAACAGCGCCATTTCATCTTCTTCTGGCTCATCAACTTCAATTTGAGTCTGGTAACTTTGAACTGCTGCTTCGTGTAAGTTTGCAGCACTTAGTGTTTCCTCAGCAATCTCACGCAAAGCTACTACTGGGTTTTTATCATTATCACGTGATACAGTTAATTCTGATCCAGAAGATATTTCTCGCGCACGGTGTGCGGCTAGCATTACTAAATCAAATCGATTTGGTACTTTATCAACACAATCTTCTACAGTTACACGTGCCATCTAGGAACTCCAAGTTTTCATGATATCTATAAGAGGCATTTCTTACGGTGTTTTTATAAAAATGGCAAGAGCAGTTCACTTAATCTGGCCTAATGAAATATCGAATTTCATTTAATATTTTTAATGATAAAGTATCACGCATTTCCAAAGTCGTTTTACACAATATGGGGTGCATCCAATCAGGTGCAACATCAGCCATTGGGATGAGTACAAATGCACGTTCTTGAAGCCGTGGGTGAGGCAATATCAATTGGTTAGGGGTTTGTTTCAATTGTTTATCGAATGGCATATTTAACCATTCTTGAACATAAGTAATATTAGGCTTTATTTTAGAATCATAATCTAACAAATCAATATCTAGAGTTCTCTGCCCCCAACGCTTTAATCTTTTTCTACCAAATTTAGCTTCAATCGAATGAAGCTCTTCAAGTAAAATTACAGGATCTAACTCTGTGTATGCTGAAATAACACAATTTATAAAATCAGGTCCCGCACCAATAGGAAAAGCAGGTGTCTGATAAAAGTTACTAATATCTATTTTTTTAATAGTTTTTTTACATAATTCACTTATTGATTTTTTAATCAGATCGTATGAATCCTGCAAATCACTAGAGACATTGGAACCTAGTGCCAAAAGTATTTTCTTGGAGTTATGGTGTGACATCAACTATTGATCATTTAATTTTCATGGATAAAAGATTATGTTAAAATTTAAGATATTTTGCATTAGAAACCAATTATTCTTTTTATTGATGAAGTTTTACAAAAGGACAAGTTATGTTTTTTCCCAATGAACGGTTAGGTCTATTTATAGACGGCTCGAATCTCCATGCCTCATTAAAGGCTATTAATTTAGACATTGATTATAAACTTTTAAAAAAAGAGTTCATGAGGCGTGGAAAACTATTGCGTGCTTATTACTACACTGCCTTGTTAGAGGACGACGAAAACTCACCACTTCGGCCCCTCGTAGATTGGCTCAGTTACAATGGCTTCACATTGGTTACAAAGCCGGCAAAAGAATATAGGGATTCTTTGGGAAAACGCAAAGTTAAGGGAAATATGGACATAGAACTTGCTGTAGACGCAATGGAGTTGGCCCCTCACTTAGATCACATAGTTATATTTTCAGGTGATGGTGATTTTTGTTCTCTTGTTGAATCAATTCAACGCCAAGGTGTGCGTGTGTCAATAGTATCAACAACTCACTCTCAACCATCAATGATTTCAGACGATTTACGCCGCCAAGCAGATAACTTTATCGAACTTGAGGACTTACGCGGTATTATTGGGCGGCCCTCATGATCAAAATAAGTTACTTAGTATATTTATGGTAATAATATTTTAAAATATGTGAAATTCTAAATCAAATTTAGCATTTACAGCCTTTAATTCATCATTCAGTGATATGAGAAGCTATATACTTAACTTTATAATACTCGGTTAAATTTTTCTAATATTTGAGTTTATTATAATCGCAATACATGTTTACATCAGCACTTTCACAACACATTCTTCAAAATTATAATTACATTGGATGCAAAGTATTTTGGGGCAAGTGTGTTAACTTTTGATGTTTTAATAAAATTAACTTAAATTCCATTGTATAACTATCGTTTTGCAGTTTAAAACACTCATATGACAAAACCAGTTTTAGACCTTTACTTAGCAGCACCACGCGGATTTTGCGCAGGAGTGGATCGTGCTATTAAGATAGTTGAAATGGCATTGGAAAAATGGGGTGCCCCCATTTTTGTCCGCCACGAAATTGTTCATAATAAATATGTTGTAGATGAATTAAGGGCAAAGGGCGCCATATTTGTGGAAGAACTCGAAGAGTGTCCAAATGATCGACCTGTTATATTTTCGGCTCATGGTGTCCCCAAATCGGTTCCAGACGCGGCACAAGCTCGTGAAATGATATATGTTGATGCCACCTGCCCACTTGTAAGCAAAGTTCATATTGAAGCTGAGCGCCATTACTCAAAGGGATTACAAATGGTAATGATTGGCCATGAGGGCCATCCAGAAACTATAGGCACCATGGGGCAACTTCCCAAGGGTGAAGTGCTTTTAGTAGAAACCCCCGAAGACGTATTAAATATATCCCCCCGCAATTCTAACAAATTAGCTTATATTACTCAAACAACCTTATCGGTTGATGACACCATTGAAATTGTTTCTGCGCTTAAGGCACGCTTTCCAAATATTGTTGGCCCACACAAAGAAGATATTTGCTATGCAACTACAAATCGCCAAGAAGCCGTCAAATCAGTTGCCCCAAAAGTTGACGCATTATTAGTTATTGGTGCTCCAAACTCTTCTAACTCAAAACGTCTTGTAGAGGTTGGTAAATCATCTGGATGCGCCTACTCCCAAATGGTACAACGTGCATCAGATATAGACTGGCGTGCATTAAGTGGTGTAAAATCAATTGGCATAACAGCTGGGGCTTCAGCCCCAGAAATATTGATAAATGAAGTAATAGCTGCAATAACAGATCGCTATGACGTAACACAAAAAATTGTTGAAACCGCCGTAGAAAATGTTGAATTTAAAGTACCACGCATATTACGCGAAAAAACATGAAACACAGAGTTCCAATGCCCGCAAAAGTATTAGGTACTTTGGGTTTGATACCTTTTTTTATTGCACTTTTTTCAAGTTTCCATCTCACCCTTGATACTCTATTAAGTAATATTATAAATACAAATAGCGCTCATCTTCAGCTAAATTATTCAATAATTATTTTATGCTTTATGGCTGGATCTTTCTGGGGATTTTCGGCAAATGCAAAAGTTCAGAGACCATTCCTCTATATTATTTCTGTTCTGCCTACTCTTTATATCCTAGGAGCCTTATTATTTCCAAGCCAATATCAATTCATAATTATTGGTATTGGTTTTGCTTTTCTTCTACCTATTGATGTTTATTTTAAATTACTCGGTATGGCCCCTCTTTGGTGGCTTCGCTTACGAATACCTCTTACACTTACCGTTATTACAATTTTAATATTATTTCAATTTAGGTTTTTTATAGCAACCATGATTGGAAATAATTTTGGATAAAAAAACTATTGCTTACTATGATTCATCGGCACAAGTTTACCTTGATAAAACAAGTCGAAAAAAACCTGATAGTGACTTACGGTCATTTATTGCAGCTACCCCACCGGGGGGAGATGTATTAGACTTTGGTTGTGGTCCAGGCAACTCAGCCGCAATGATGCGTGCCGCTGGGCTAACTGTTCATGCCAGTGATGGCAGCTTAGAAATGGTACGCATTGCAGCCAAACACTTTGGTATTAACGCAGTGCATGCAGATTTCAATGAACTTGATGATATAAAAAAATATAACTCAATATGGGCTAACTTCTCTCTTTTACATGCTCCACGTTCCGAAATGCCTTCAAATTTATCTCGTATATTTACTGCACTCAAACCAAGCGGTTATTTACACCTTGGCTTAAAAATCGGTAATGGTGAAAAACGTGATAAATTAGGTCGAAACTACACATTTTATCAACCAAACGAATTAAGTTCTTTGTTAATTTCTGCAGGTTTCAGTCTCCACTCACAGCGCATCGATACAAATGGAACTATTTCAATGACTGGTGCACTTGAACCATTTATGATTGTGACCGCTTATGCCTAAACTTTATGCTTATACTGACGGTGCATGCTCTGGAAACCCAGGTCCGGGTGGTTGGGGTGTCTTACTGCTTGCAAAAGATGGTGAAACTACCATGAAAACTCGAAGTTTATCAGGTGGCTCAGCTGAAACTACAAATAATCAAATGGAACTAACCGCTGCAATTATGGCCTTAGAGGCTTTACAGCGGCCAAGTTCAATTACTATTGTTACAGACAGCTCATATGTCAAAGATGGTATGACAAAATGGATCTCTAGTTGGAAAAAAAATGGATGGAAAACTGCAGCAAAGAAAGCAGTCAAAAACGAAGAGCTTTGGAAGAAGTTAGATGTTGCCACACAACGCCATGAAGTTTCTTGGGAATGGATCAAAGGGCATGCCGGTCACGTAGAAAATGAAGAAGCCGATGAATTAGCACGTAATGGTATGGCACCATTTAAATCTAAATAAAGTAAAATAAACAACTATTGAAATTCTACAAAATTTTCCCAATCGGCAATGAATAACCCTGAATGAAAACTTCAGCTTTCATAGCACCTTTACCAGGCCGTTGTAGATTGGTTAGTGCTACTGCACCTGTTTGACAGGCAACAGATACTTGACCAATTACTTCGCCATTATTACCAAAACCATTTACAACGTGACTCATCAAAACTTTTATTCGCTGATCTCCATCATTAAACCATGCCCCAGGAAATGGTGACAAACCACGGATATGGCAATCGACCTCTTGCGCAGAACCTGACCAATTAATCTGTGCCTCAGCCTTCTTAATTTTATGGGCATAAATAATACCCTCAAGAGCTTGTGGTTTCATTTCAAGATCATTCAAACGGGCCAAAGCATCAACTACATTCAACGCACCAATAACAGCTAAGCGATCATGCAAAGTGGCAGTAGTATCAGTTTCTAATATACTTACTTCCTCACTAAGAAGCACCGCGCCCGTATCAAGACCAGAATCCATCTGCATAATGCAAATTCCAGTTGTTTTATCCCCTGCCATAACTGCGCGGTGAATCGGTGCAGCTCCACGCCACCTAGGTAAAAGGCTAGCATGAATATTCAAACATCCTTGATGTGTAGAGTTTAATATGACTTGAGGTAATATCATTCCATACGCTACAACAATTGCAATATCTGCATTTAATTCAGCAAAATCAGTAACTGTTTGGTTAGTATTAAAATTAATTGGATGTTTTACATTTAACCCCAAAATATTTGCACGTTGATGAACTGGAGAAAGGCGATCTTTTTTACCACGCCCAGCTGGCCGTGGCGGCTGGCAATAAACAGCAACAATTTCATGCCCTGCATCTATTATTGCGTTCAAAATAGGCACTGAAAAATTTGGCGTACCCATAAAAATTATACGCATTAAATCAATCCTTGTTTTGCTAGCTTTTGCGACTTGATAATTAACATTTTTCGCTTCACCTTACTTAAATGATCAAAAAACATTACTCCATTTAGATGATCAATCTGATGTTGAACAGAGGTAGCCCAAAGTCCAACAAAATCACGTTCAATTTGTACAGAGTTCTCATTCATAAATCCTACAGTAACAGCTCGAGGTCGCTTTATATTAGCCAATACCCCAGGCAAGTTAGGGCTACCCTCTTGACGCTCAACCAGCACTGCTGAAGCATGTAATATTACTGGGTTTGCCATAGATACAGGTTTATCCCTTCCATCACCAGCATCTACTACTGCAAGCGCCCGAATAATCCCAATCTGACAGGCAGCAAGGCCAACCCCAGGCATATTATACATGCTATCAAACATATCACGCCAAATTTTGCGCTCTAGATCACTAATAGATACAACTGGATTGCACTTAATCATCAATCGTTTATCTGGAAATTTAATAAACGTATGAACTGCCATTAATTACGAACCAATTCTTTTTTTAATTTTACCATCTTTTTAGTCATCATAGATCGCTTCATCCGAGTTAAGTGATCTATAAATAAAACACCATTCAGATGATCCAATTCATGTTGAGCACACGTTGCCCAAAGACCATCAAACTGTTGCTCATGAACTTTTCCCTGAATATCTAAAAATGACATTCTTACTTGTGATGGGCGTTCGACATCATCAAATAATTCAGGCAATGACAAACATCCTTCAGAATGCACATTTAAATCCTCTGATATCCAAGTTATTTGAGGGTTTATCAGCACTAATGGGTGGTCTTCCGCCTCGCTGTCAGTGCAATCCATAACGAATAAGCGAACCATAGAAGCCACTTGAGGCGCTGCCAATCCAACCCCTGGAGCATCATACATAGTTTCAATCATTGAATTTGCTAATTTTTGAATTTTTGAATCAACATTAAGTACTGGTTCACAGGCTTTTTTCAAGCGTGGATCAGGGTGTAAAAGAATTGGCAATAAAGACATAAATTGGATTTATTGCAAACTAGATACAGGATCAAGTTAGAAGATTAAAAATTTAATTCTAATTAGCACGTTCTTATAAAAATTTGATATAAACAGACTAATACTTATCTTAAAAAATTTTAACTCGTAAACTAATTATACTGCGCTTTACACCTACCAAAAATCTCAGGCATAGTCGTCATATGAAATTTGATAACACATACTTTCGAGACCTAGAAGGTTTCTACGCCCCATGCGATGCAGTAATTCCAGCCAATCCTAAACTCATTAAGTTTAATAATACTCTTTCTAATGAACTTGGGTTAGACATCGCCAACCTTAACCTTACTGCCATTTGTTCTGGGGCAGTAAAGCCTAATGGTGCAGAAACTTTGGCACAAGCATATGCTGGGCATCAATTTGGTAACTTTTCGCCACAGCTAGGTGATGGCCGTGCACTTTTATTAGGTGAAATACTCACACCATCAGGAGTTAGGTTCGACATACAATTAAAAGGTTCAGGCCCCACAGTATTTTCACGTAATGGCGATGGTAAAGCTGGGCTTGGCCCCGTTTTGAGAGAATATTTGATAGCAGAAGCAATGCATGCGCTTGGCGTCCCTACGACTCGGGCATTAGCCGCAACCACTACTGGCGAACGCATCCAACGAGAAACAGCGCAAACAGGCGCTGTATTAACGCGTACAGCAAGCAGCCATATAAGAGTTGGTACCTTTCAATTCTTTGCCGCTCGCCAAGAAATAGATAAACTCAGGCAATTGGCTGACTATACTATAAATCGTCATTATCCAGAAGCAGCAAAGAGTGACAATCCTTATTTAAAACTATTAGAATACGCCACAAATAATCAAGCATATCTAATATCAAAATGGATGGGTCTTGGGTTTATTCATGGCGTAATGAATACTGATAACGTCACATTGTCAGGTGAAACTATTGATTATGGTCCTTGTGCATTTATGGATTATTATGATGCAAATGCAGTTTTTTCATCCATAGATAGACAAGGTCGCTACGCTTATTCTAATCAGCCAATGTTAGCTCGATGGAACATTGCAAGATTAGCAGAAGCATTAATACCTTTAATTCATAACAATGCTGATATCGCAACCGAAAAAGCTACACACATAATTGATAACTTCTCAAATATTTATGAATCTTATTGGCTAAAAGAAATGCGCCGTAAATTTGGATTTAAAATAAAGAAAAGTAACGACGCTGAATTATTCGATAGCTTCTTTGAGACTATGAAAGATAATATGGTGGATTTTACTCTTTCATTTCGTGCTTTAGCAGAACTTTCAGACGGAAATGCAATACCCTTGCGTAATCTTTACGTAAATCCCTCCGCAACTGATAGTTGGATCAAGGCTTTCAAGGTTAGGATCTTATTAGAGGTTGGAATAGCAAAGCGTATCCGTCAAGAAAATCCTATATACACACCAAGAAATCACTTAGTTGAAGCAGCCATAAACGCTGCAGAAATAGATGGTGATTATGCACAGTTTGAACAACTTTTAGAAATTATTACCGACCCATTCATAGATAAAGCTGGTAAAGAAATATATGCAAAACCACCATTAATGATTGATCCAAATTATAAAACTTTTTGTGGTACCTAAACTAGCTTTCCGTAACAATCTCCATAAACAACATAGCACCAAGGACTTGCACCATGAATTTTGATAAAAAGATTGATCGTATTAATACTCATTCTGCCAAATGGGATATGATGCAACCATACTATGCAGTAGATCCTAAAATTGGCACTCCAATGTGGGTAGCAGATATGGATTTTGAACCTCCAAAAGAAGTACATGATGCATTAGCAGTTATGGCTGATCAGGGCATTTATGGGTATTACGGTAACGATGAAAATTATCGTGATTCAATCACAGGATGGATGGCACGCCGTCACGGTTGGAAAGTAAATCCTTCAGATATTTTCACGACACATGGCTTAGTAAATGGCACCGCTTTATGTGTGCAATCATTTACCGAAGTGGGTGACAGTATTGTTTTATTTACACCAGTCTACCACGCATTTTCTAGAGTAATAAATGCAGCTGGTCGTAAAGTAATTGAATGTAAGTTAGCAATAAAAAATGGTCGCTACGAAATGGATTTCGATGCTTATGACAGTCAAATGGATGGTAGTGCAAAAATGGTTATTTTGTGCTCTCCTCACAATCCAGGTGGACGGGTATGGACAGTTAGTGAATTAAAGCAGGTAGCAGCATTTGCTGAACGTTATAATTTAATTTTAGTATCTGACGAAATTCATCATGATATTACATTTGAAACTAAGCATATAACCATGCCCATTGCTGCGCCAGAAATATCTGACCGTTTAATAATGATGACTGCAGCCACAAAAACTTTTAATATCGCAGGCTGCCACACAGGTAATGTTATTATTGCCGATGAAAAACTTAAAGCACGCTTCTCAATTATAATGGAAGCCACGGGAACATCACCCAATTCTTTCGGGCTTTATATGACACAAGCTGCTTACTCTTATGGTGACAAATGGGTGGACACATTATGCAAATATTTAGATGATAATCGAAAAATTCTTGATGCAACCATGGCGAGAATTCCAGGCCTAAAATCTATGCCAATGGAGGCAACATATTTATCTTGGGTAGATTTCTCAGACACTGGAATGTCAAAATCAGAATATATAGATCGCGTCCAGAAAAAAGCGCACATTGCAGCAAGTCATGGAGAAACATTTGGAGCTGGTGGCGAAACATTCTTGAGGTTCAACTTTGCTACTCAGCGCACAGAATTAATTAAGGCAATGGCACGTCTTGAAAATGCATTTAGCGACTTACAATAAAGCTTGGGCGTTGCAATTAGTCTAATATTTAGTCATATGTAATGTAACGTAAATCTACAAAGATACTATTAATGCAAAACTATCTTGAATTTGAAAAACCACTTGCCGAAATTGAAGGCAAGGCAGCTGAATTGCGCGCTATGGCTGAAAAATCTGAAGATGATGTAGACGTAGAAGCAGAAGCTAGCGCTCTTGATAAAAAAGCGCAAAGCATGTTGGCTGAATTATATAAAAATTTGAACCCTTGGCGAAAATGCCAAGTTGCGCGACATCAAGATCGTCCACATTGCAAAGATTATATTCGCGAACTGTTCACTGAGTACACACCACTTCAAGGCGACAGAAACTTTGCTGACGATGCCGCTGTAATGGGTGGTTTGGCTCGATTTAAAGATCAAGCTATTGTTGTCATTGGGCATGAAAAGGGTTCCGATACCAACAGCCGAATAAAACGTAATTTTGGCATGGCACGGCCTGAAGGCTATAGAAAAGCAATTCGCTTGATGGAAATGGCTAATAAATTTAGCCTACCCATAATTACTTTAGTTGACACTCCAGGAGCATATCCAGGAAAAGGTGCTGAAGAGCGTGGCCAATCAGAAGCAATTGCTCGTTCAACTGAAAAATGTCTTCAAGTGCGTGTTCCTTTAATTTCAATTATAACTGGCGAAGGTGGTTCAGGTGGAGCAGTTGCTTTTGCCACAGCAGACAGATTACTTATGTTAGAACATTCTATTTATTCTGTTATTTCTCCAGAGGGATGTGCTTCAATTCTGTGGAAAAATCCTGAAAAAATGCGTGAAGCCGCCGAAGCACTTCGTCTCACAGCACAGGACTTAAAAAAACTAGGTGTTGCAGACAAAATTATGCCAGAACCACTTGGGGGAGCTCAACGCAATCACGAACAAACGTATGCAATTGTTAGCGATGCCATAACTGAAGCCCTTGCAGAGCTACAAATTAAAAAACCTGATGCATTACTAAAAGAGCGCCGTAAAAAATTCTTAGACTTAGGTGAGAAATCGCTGTGATTTAGACGCTTAGCTTCAAAAAACTATTTATTAAAATTTCATTACTATATTTGCACTTTGAGCATTCATCTCTTCTAAGATTTGTCCCACCAATGGTAAAATCGTTTGATCAGGCCATGTATTTCCATTCCAAATCTCTAAACACTTTAGTGCTTAAGCACATTAAAAGTAGATGCCTTCAATATGGATAATAATAACAGAGAGTGGTCTCTTTTTATGCGCCCCAAAGCGATCAATAAACTCAGGGCTTAATGATACAGTAGCCTTACTGTTAATACGAATTACAATATTTGAACCCCCGATTATCAACATAACTGCAATTTGGGGGATCAAGTACAATATTCCTCAGACTGTCTATTCTGTAATTACCTCGCCAATCTGGTAATAATAATATTCTTTCATCAAGTTCATAAATTACTTTCCCATTTTCACCTCAAGGTCTAACGCCTACTCCATCCGAGCCAATATTAGCTAATGTAAATATCACAGATGCATCAACCCATTGACAATATTTTGGTGTGATACGATTTGATACTTTGCGTAAAAAAGCCACATACGGGGGCCCATAAATTATTTCTAATTCTTTAATAGATCTTAGAGTATCCATAGGCAATTTACTCCCTAGGAAATCCCACCTCTGCCATCAATCGATCAGATGCTTTTTCTATTTTTTCTTGCATATAATTAACGAATTCCTTTGTTTCTAAATTAATAGGAACTTCGTCTAAATATTCTAAAATTACAGTCCCTCGCTTTCGCAGTAAGCTATGTTTTGGCCAAAAAACGCCCACATTAGTCGCTGCCAAAACACATCTACGCTCCATTCTTTGGCAAATGACTGCAGCACCAACTTTATAAGGCATCACTTTACCAGGTGCTACACGAGTACCTTGAGGGTAAATGACTAACTGAGTATCCCCATCGTACTTTTGAAGCCCTGCCATCATTTGTGATACAGCTTTGGCTTTTTGTCCCCGCCTTACAGGAGCGGTTCCTAATCTTTTTCCATAAAACCCAATAATCGGAAAATATGTAAGTTCTTGTTTCATCACATAATTCACGTTTTTTAAATAGTAAGCATGTAATATAACGTCAAAAAAACTTTGATGTTTTGAAGCTACCACAACGTTACCTGTTGGAATTTTCCCTCGCTGTTCGACTTTCAGCCCACAAATAGCCCAAGCAAGCCATATAACAGATCCAGCAAAATTTCTAACAACCCAATATGTTGCCTTGCGGGATAAGAGCGTTGGTATTGCTCCTAAAACCGCAAATAAGACCATTGATAAATACATAGAAACAATAAAAATTAAAGAAAGTATAAACTGGATAACAATCATTTAGATAATCCTTGTCATTAAACTTGCATAAATATCAAACACTTTAATAAGTTCTCAGTTGAAACGTTTTATTGTGTGCTAGACTGTAAATAATAATAGTATAATTTTACTGGTTAGTTTGATAATTTATTAAATCACTTGATACTTAGTTAATTACAATTATTCCAATAAAAAAGAACAAAGGGATAAAAATGCGAATAATTTGCCCAAACTGTGCCTCACATTACGAAATTCCTAAAAATTCTGTTCCAAAATCTGGACGCAATGTTCAATGTACAAACTGCACGGAAATTTGGCTACAAGATGCCCCTATGCAATTAACCAAAAAAGCCCGCTTAGAACCCAAAGAGCCTTTGGCTGAAAGTAGTAAAAATAGTGAGATTTTTAAATCCCAACGTAATGATGAAATACAGGACACATTTAATCCTAATAAGATAGAGAAAAACCCATACGGATCAAAGGGCAAGAACACAGTTGAATTAAGCAAGGCGCGCCCATCACTTACTCCAGAAATTAAATTAATTTTACAAGATGAGGCAATATTTGCATCAAAAATTAAACTACCTGGCTTTGATACGAAACAATCTACCAATACTATAAAAGATCCTCTAGCAAGGATCGAGGCCCTCAATGTAAAGTTAGATAGTAATCAAGTTGTCCGCAGAGCCCAAAAAATTGATTTTGTGGACATGCATTCTACTTACAAACAAAAAACAAATTTAAAAAAAATATGCCAAGGCTTTTTAACTGCAATTACAATACTGACAATTGCTACATCACTTTACATTTTTACACCAAGAATATCATACTATATTCCTGAGATGGCACAGCTTTTGAATACTTATGAAACAAAAATATCATCAACTCGTCTAATTATCCAAGATATGTATTATCTAGATGGAGAGCCTGGGTTTCATAACCTATTCAATAGCGCTATGGAAAAAATAACTCTAAAATTTAAATAACATTAAAGCCATTCAGGAATAATATCTCGTTTTATCATTTCGTCAAAACTTGGGCGTTTACGAATAACAGCAAACTGATCTCCATGAACTAATACCTCTGGTATCATTGGGCGCGTATTATACTCAGAAGCCATTACTGCACCATATGCTCCAGCAGAGCGGAATGCTACCATCTCACCATCAGCAACAGGAGTTAAAGTACGTTGCTTTGCAAACGTATCCCCAGACTCACAAACAGGGCCAACTACATCAAATTTTTGTTGATCAGCGTCTATATCAGGTTCATTTACAGGCAGAATATCATGGTATGCGTCGTACATTGCAGGCCGGATGAGATCATTCATTGCAGCGTCCACAATCATAAAATTGCGCCCTTCACCAGCTTTATTATAAATCACAGAACTGACCAACAAACCTGCGTTTCCAGCAAGTAGCCGGCCAGGTTCAATTTCAATTTCACACCCCAAATGGCCAACAGTATCACGAACAACCTTACCATAATCCACCGGTAAAGGTGGCGCTTGGTTTGTTTGCTCATATGGAATTCCCAAGCCCCCACCTAAATCCAAACGTCTAATATTGTGACCATCGCCACGCAAAGCTTCAGTTAATTTTGCAACTTTTTGATAAGCTAACCGGAACGGCTCCAGATCAGTCAGTTGTGAACCAATATGAACATCGATACCCACGACATCGATACCTTGCATAGAACCCGCAATGGCGTAAACTTTACGAGCTTTAGCAATGGGAATTCCAAATTTATCTTCAGACTTTCCAGTAGAAATTTTTGCATGTGTTTTAGCGTCTACATCTGGATTTACGCGTAATGTAATTGGAGCAATCAAACCTAACGAAATAGCAACTTCATTTAAGATTTTTAATTCTGGCTCACTCTCAACATTAAATTGACGGATACCGTTAATTAAAGCTAATTCCATTTCCTCACGAGTTTTCCCAACACCGGAAAATACGATTCGGTTTCCAGGAACACCTGCAGCTTTAGCTCGCATATACTCACCACCAGATACTACATCCATCCCAGCACCCAGTTCAGCAAGAATTTTAAGCACTGCAATATTAGAGTTAGCTTTCATCGCATAGCATATCAAATGGTCCATACCCTCCAGCGCTTCATCAAAGACCCGAAAGTGTCGGGACAGCGTTGCCGTTGAGTATACGTAAAACGGTGTTCCAACTGTTTCCGCAATTTCCATCAATGAAACGTCTTCAGCGTTTAAGACGCCATCTTTGTACAAAAAATGATCCATAATAACCTATTTAAAAGTGCGCGAGCGCAGAAACAAATACAACGGTAAACCGCAAGATACGCCAATTCCAAACGTTGCAATAAAACAAACGATAAAAACCCACCAGTCTTTGCGAACGTATACTTCAGAAGCCATCCAGATTGATAGAGCACAAGCTGAAATCGTAAGATCCCACATTAAACCACGTGACGCTTCATTTACAGTCCATGCAGCAACAATACCAACCCAAGAATAACCATACTCATTAAACCATGCAAGAAAATGCATCATCGGCTTGATGCCCCCAATGATAACTAAGGCCAAATAAATTAATCGCAAATAAGACATTGCACCTCCTCATTTACTGGCAAAGGATCACCTTTAATCCCACAGGCATTAATGCCTATTAATAATGCTAATATCAAAATAAACCTATGTATCACAACAAAACTTCTTTCCACCGAGCTACTTGTAAACGAACTTGCTCGGGAGAAGTACCTCCATAACTTTTCCGGCTAGCAACCGAGTTTTGGACACTCAGAAAATTAAATACATCTTCAGTAATTTGAGTATTAATAGCCTGCATATCGTCTAGACTTAAATCTGGCAAATCACAGCTTTGTTTTTCTGCTTTAGCAACTAAGCTACCTGTTACATGGTGAGCTTCCCTAAAGGGCATGCCAAGTTCACGCACTAACCAATCTGCTAAATCTGTTGCAGTAGAAAACCCAGATGCTGCAGCTATTTCAAGCTTAGATACATTAGGCTTCATGTCAGCAACCATTCCAGTCATAGCAGCCAAAGCTAGCATAAGACTATCAGCAGCATCAAAAACCTGTTCTTTATCTTCTTGCATATCTTTAGAGTATGCTAGTGGAAGTCCTTTCATTACCATTAGTAAACCTACAAAAGAGCCCGTAATACGGCCAACTTTAGCTCGGATCAATTCAGCAGCATCTGGATTCTTTTTTTGGGGCATAATTGATGAGCCGGTACTAAATCTGTCAGATAAAACTACAAATTTAAATTGAGCAGATGACCAAATAACCAACTCTTCAGCAAAGCGCGATAAGTGCGTTGCGCAAATAGATGATGCACTCAAAAACTCCAATGCAAAATCACGATCTGATACCGCGTCTAATGAGTTTGCAGAAGGCCTATCAAACCCTAAGGCGCCAGCAGTCATGTCACGGTCAATGGGAAATCCAGTTCCAGCCAAGGCTGCTGCTCCCAGTGGGCTTTCATTCATACGAGACCGGGCATCAACAAATCTAGACCTATCACGAGCAAGCATTTCAACATAGGCCATCATATGGTGGCCCCAAGTAACAGGTTGTGCAACCTGTAAATGTGTAAACCCCGGCATTACAATATCTGCACCAATTTCTGCTTGATTAACCAATGCACTCATCAGTGCGGATAGTCCTAAAATTACGGCATCACACTGATCGCGTGTCCATAACTTAAAATCCGTAGCAACCTGATCATTTCGTGAACGCGCTGTGTGCAAGCGACCGGCTGGTTCACCTATTATTTCCTGCAATCTACTCTCAATATTCATGTGGATGTCTTCTAAGGCAGTAGAGTATTTAAATATTCCACTTTCTATTTCTGACAAGATCGTGAGGAGGCCTTCCTTAATTGCATCAGCATCGCTATCAGTAATTATATTTTGTTTGGCTAACATCGCAGAATGGGCAATAGATCCTGCAATATCTTGAGCAGCCATGCGTTTATCGAATCCAATCGATGCGTTAATAGCTTCCATGATTGCATCAGGGCCACTGGCAAAACGCCCGCCCCACATTGCATTTGATGAGTTTTTGTCAGACATAAACAGTACCATTTCGAAGGGGCCAAATGATGACCAAAATTAAAATTCTATGCGCGATGCTTTATACCCTGCTGGCAGTAGGTGCAAATCCTTTGACAGCTAATACTCTAGATGTTGAGGCACTGCGAGAGATTCGTAAAGGTGATATGCGTTTAGTTTCAATTCATACCAAGCCAAAACCTGCAGTATCTACGCCATTCCAAGATGTTAATGGGGATACTATAGACCTAACAGCTTACACCGGTAAAATAGTCCTATTAAATTTTTGGGCAACATGGTGTGCTCCATGTCGAGCTGAAATGCCATCGCTCGATGCTCTAAATAAAGAAATTGGTGGTGATCACTTTGAAGTAGTTACAATTGCAGTTGGCCGCAATTCAATTCCAGTAATAAAACAGTTTTTTGAAGACAACAATATTACAAGCTTACCAATACAACGGGACCCAAAAATGAAATTGGCTGGCTCTTTTGGGGTACGCGGATTACCAGCAACTTTAATTTTGAATCTAAAAGGCCAAGAAATTGCACGGATTCAACGCGAAGCAGATTGGAATTCACTTAATGCCAGAAATTTATTAAACGCTATTATCAAGCCTAATTTTTGAACAAACTTTATTAACCTTTATTCCAAGTAAACAAAATACTATCGAGAAGGATTTTAATCAAGAAAATTGAACATTTTGTGGTGCGAGCGGGGGGACTTGAACCCCCACGCCCATACGGACAACAGATTTTAAGTCTGGCGCGTCTACCATTCCGCCACGCTCGCATCACGCGGACGTTGTGGCCTGTTAAATCAGGTTTGTAAACTGAATTTCGTAAGTTTTAAAAAAAATTTATACCCATTTGTGCACGAAAGCGTTTTGCCATTTTATCAGCCATAGAAATTCCTTCAGTTATTCGACATGTAATTTCATCAAATAATGCTTCAGATCCATCGGGGCGAATAACTTCGCCACGTAAACGCATTTGATCACCATCTAATTCTGCTAATCCTGCAATTGGTGTTTGACAAGATCCATCCAACCCAGCAAGTAGCGTGCGTTCGGCAGCTAAACGCAATGTAGCAGGTATATCGTTAATAGCAGTTAACATTTCACATATTTCAATATCATTTTCTCGTCGTTCAATACCAATGCATCCCTGAGCAATGGCAGGAAGCATGTCTTCTGTTTCTATTGGGTTCGAGATGTCAGATCGGCCTAACCGGTTCAATCCGGCGCAAGCCAAAAAAGTTGCATCAGCAATGCCTTCGCTCAACTTGCGTAATCGGGTTTGAACGTTACCACGAAACTCTACAATTTTTAAATCAGGCCTTCGATTGAGCAACTGTGCACGGCGGCGTAAGCTGGATGTTCCTACAGTAGAACCTTCCGGCAACTCAGAAATAGCTTTATATTTTGGAGACACAAACGAATCACGCACATCTTCACGAGGCAAATAGCAATCTAAAATTAGGCCGCCTGGGCAAATCACAGGCATATCTTTCATTGAATGCACAGCAATATCAACGTTGCCTGATAGCATCGCTTCTTCAATTTCTTTAGTGAATAAACCCTTACCACCAACTTCGCTCAATGGGCGGTCTTGAATCATATCACCACTAGTTTTGATTACTAAAATCTTAAAACAATTTTCTTCTAACCCCGTTGAACGAATTAAGCGGCCCATTGTTTCGTGGGCCTGAACTAACGCTAATGGAGAACCACGAGTGCCAATAATTAAAGGTGAACTTGATGTAAATCTCATAATTTTTTTATAACCCGCTGTGGCATTAGCTACAATGGGAATGATTATACTTTCCACTGTGGCATATCCTCGCTAAAACAAATTCATGAAGACAAAAGAAAAATTGATAATTCGCGCCCTGAGTGGGGAGACTTTAAGCACGCCTCCAATATGGATGATGCGCCAAGCGGGCCGGTACCTACCAGAGTACAAGGCTACCCGTTCTATTGCTGGCGATTTTTTATCTCTATGCTACAATCCTGCGTTGGCAACCGAAGTTACACTTCAGCCTATAAGAAGATATGGATTTGACGCAGCTATTTTGTTTGCTGATATTTTATTAATTCCACAAGCCTTAGGCGCAAAGCTTTGGTTTGTGACAGGGGAAGGACCACGGCTGTCAACCATAACAACCCAAACAGATTTTGACTCACTTGGAGAAGTAGATGATATTGATGCAATATTATCGCCAATATATGAGACCGTACAAAATCTTTCCCGTGAACTCCCTGGTAAAACTACATTAATAGGTTTTGCAGGTGCACCTTGGACAGTTGCAACGTATATGATAGCCGGTCGAGGCACACCAGATCAACGCCCAGCACTTGATTTAATTAAAAACCAGCCCAAAATATTTGATGCTTTGATAGATAAAATCACTGATGCTACAATTCATTATATGTCACGTCAAATCGATGCAGGAGCTGAAGTAGTTAAAATTTTTGATAGTTGGGCAGGATCTCTAAAAGGTAATTTGTTCAATCATTACTCAGTAATTCCAGCCAAAAAAATTGTATCTGAATTGCGCACACGTCACCCAAATATTAAAATTATAGGGTTCCCTCGTGGTGCAACAAATGAAGGTTACATTAACTACGCAAAAGAAACAGGCGTTGACTGTGTGGCAATCGATAGCTCAGTCGATATAAAATGGGCTGCTGATTATTTGCAGAAAATTACTTGTGTACAAGGAAATTTAGATCAAAGCCTTTTAGTATCTGGCGGTGAAAAGCTTACTTCAGAATCAAAACGCATTGTTAAAGCATTGTCAAAAGGGCCACATATTTTTAACCTTGGGCACGGTATCACTCCAGACGCTGATCCTGAAAATGTTACAAAAATGATTCACGCGGTACGCAGCTAACCGCCACAGGAAGACAGTAGCATGACCAGTCCAACCCAAGAATCTGAAAATTGGCGTGGCATCTTATGGGCCATGCTATCTGTTTTAGGTGCCTCAGCTATGGCAGTTTCGGTTCGAGGTGCATCGCTAGAGTTAGATACACGGCTTTTAGTTGGTTACCGTTTATTTTTCACGTTAATAATTCTTGGCCTGACACTTTTTCTAATTCCACACTTAAGATCAGAAATTAGGTTTAGCCAGCCACGGGCACATCTAATTCGTGGATCCCTTATGGCCTGCTCTATTCATTTTGGCTTTTATACACTATCAGTTGTGCCACTAGCTGCAGCAGCAATTCTTTTTGCAACAGCCCCAATATTTGCCACTATTTTTAGTGTAGCACTAGGCCGTGAAACTATTGGCCCACGACGCACTTTAGCTATAATTGTGGGGTTCCTTGGAACAATTATAGTTATGCGACCTTCATCTGACCAAATTGATGTTAATATGATTTATGGAATCACATCATCTATCTTTTTTGGCTTTGCTTTAGTTATGTCACGAAATCTAGCACGAACTGATGGGCCTATCAGCACATTAATCTCCACCACCGCAATTGGCCTAATAATTACCATTCCAATAGCAGCACCCGTATTTGAGTTCGCCACAGATTTAGCATTAATTTTATGGATTTCAGTGCTTATTGTCTTTGGTATATTACGCCAATACGCTGACATTCAAGCATATCGTTATGCACAAGCTGCGGTGATAGCCCCAATATCATATTTTCGGATGGTATTAATTGGCATTATGGCTTTTTTATTTTTTGAAGAAATTCCAGTTTTAACTACATATATTGGTGCGCTTATTGTTATTGTATCAACCATCTACATAACTAATCGCGAAAGAATTGCAAAAATCTCAAACTGACTTACGTGCATTTAATGCTGCTGAAATTGTTCCATCATCTAGATAATCAAGCTCTCCACCAATAGGCACACCTTGAGCCAAAGATGTAACTGCCACATCCATATCATCTAATTGGTCAGCAATATAGTGCGCGGTAGTTTGACCATCTACTGTAGCATTGAGGGCTAAGATAACTTCATTAACCTCTTCCCCTTTAACGCGATTAACTAAATGAGGTATCCGTAACTCTTCAGGGCCCACACCATCCAAAGCTGATAGGTTTCCACCCAAAACGTGGTAACGGCCCTTGAACACGTTAGAGCGCTCCATTGCCCATAAATCTGCAACGTCTTCAACTACACAAATTTGCCCAATCTTACGTTTTGGAGCATTGCAAATCTCACAAATTTCAGTTGTGTCAATGTTTCCACAGTTTACACATTCTCTTGCAGATTGTGCTACATTGAATAATGCATCAGATAGTGGTGACAATAAAATATCACGTTTTTTAATTAATTGTAAAACGGCCCTACGTGCTGACCTTGGGCCAAGGCCTGGCAACTTAGCCATTAAAGCAATTAAAATATCAATGTCTTGGTTGTTAGACATTTAGAATGGCAATTTCATACCTGCAGGTAAATTTAAACCTTCAGTTATCTTACCCATTTCTGATTTAGCCTTAACATCTGCCTTATCTTTGCCATCTTTTAGTGCAGCAATAATTAAATCCTCAACAACTTCCTTATCATTTGGACTAAATATAGATTGATCAATATTTAACGATTTTACTTCACCCTTACCATTGACACGGCATGTAACAAGACCAGCACCAGCTTCACCATCAACTTCCATTGCAGCAATCTTAGTTTGCGCTTCTTCAACTTTAGCCTGCATTTCTTTGGCTTTAGCCATCATATTAGCCATGTCGCCTATACCTTTTAGCATTTATACTCTCCCTTAATTATCTTCAAACGGGTCCCAATTATCATCTTCTTCTGGAACTTCTTGTAATATTTGATCATCTACAGCCATATCTTCCAGTGAGCGAACATCTCTAATTTCTGCATTTGGGAAAGCCAGTAATGTTGCTAAAACTAATGGGTGTAAAGAAACTTTAGCATGCAAATCGTCACGTGCCTCAATTTTCTGTTCGGCGACAGTCGCACCACCACCTTCATTAACAAGGATAATCCCCCATCGAGCCCCAGTCCAGCTTTGTAACTTCTGACCCAAACGTTGAGCTAAATCACTTGGCGAATCCTTTGTGGGTTGAAACTCCAATCGGCCAGGTAAATACTTCACAACACGAACATATGTTTCCACATCGTACAGTAACTTCATATCACGGCGCGACCGGATTAATTCTAATACTTGCTCAAAGCGCTCAAACTGGACCAATTTTTGGTCATCTGGCATTTGGGCAATCGCCGTAGCAATTCCGCCTTTAATAAATGACGTTGATCCGCCAGATGGACTTTGACCAATAGATTGTGTTTGAGAGTTGCTAATTAATTCTCCAGGGCCTGAAATACCGCCACCACCAGAGGGAGGTAATGGAGGTGGCGGTGGATCATTTTGTAATTTTTTGATTAGTTCCTCAGGGCTTGGCAAATCAGCTACATGAGTAAGACGAATAATCGCCATCTCTGCTGCCATCATGGCATTTGGCGCAGCCATAACTTCCTCTATTGCTTTTAAGAGCATTTGCCACATGCGCGTCATAGCTCGCATTGGCAAATCAGCCGCCGCCGCTTTGCCCCTCTCTCGCTCATCAGGTGAGACGGTTGGGTCATCCACTGTATGTGGGGAAATCTTTATTACTGAAATCCAATGGGTAATTTCTGCTAAATCACGCAAGATGGCCAAAGGATCAGCACCATCAGCATATTGCTCTGCTAGCTCTTGCAAAGCTTTATCGGCTTGTCCACGCATTATCATGTCAAATAAGTCTAATACTCGGCCACGGTCTGCTAAACCTAACATTGCCCTCACTTGAGCTGCAGTAGTTTCACCAGCCCCATGCGCAATTGCTTGGTCCAATAAAGAAATTGCATCGCGCGCAGAACCTTCGCTACTTCGCGTAATTAATGCAATTGCATCTTCTGCAATACTTGCATTTTCTGCAGTTGCGATACGATTTAACAGCCCCATCATTACATCAGGCTCAATACGGCGCAGATCAAACCTTTGGCAGCGTGATAAAACTGTTACAGGAATCTTGCGTATTTCAGTAGTAGCAAAAATAAATTTTACATGCTCTGGTGGTTCCTCAAGCGTTTTCAACAGCGCGTTAAACGCACTGGTTGATAACATATGAACTTCATCAATAATATAAATCTTATATCGTGCTGACGTAGTTGAATAATGCACACTGTCAATAATTTCACGTATGTCACCAACACCGGTTCGACTGGCAGCATCCATCTCCATAACATCAACATGCCGACCATCTACAATTGAAACACAGTGCACACATTGGCCACAAGGCTCTGTAGTTGGGCCACCTTGACCATCAACACCAATGCAGTTCATACCTTTAGCAATAATTCTTGCAGTCGTTGTTTTTCCAGTTCCACGAATTCCAGTCATCACAAATGCATGGGCAATTCGATCTGCTTCAAACGCGTTTCTTAGCGTTCGAACCATTGTATCTTGTCCAACCATATCAGAAAATGTTTCTGGGCGGTACTTACGTGCCAACACCTGATATGCTATTTTGGAGGTATCTGAAATTTCGTTCATTATTTCCACAGCTTTGCAATTCTCTTAATAACGTAAAGCTTGCAATCAACCACGGCAAGGCTCTGTTTAATAACTTACATACATTTTATTTCATCAATAAATGAAAAATACCATTAACACTGAATGGGACAGTAGGTTTAATTGAAACCGGTTTTTTTGGGTGAGAGGCTGGACAGCGACCCAAACGGGGCTCGTTGCGGCTGCTTCCTTCCGGACCTGACCGAGTTGGCGAGGCGCTTGCCCGCGCCAACCTCTCGACCCTTGATATAAAGCGTTATATAGGTAGCTTCAAGAGTAGAGAGAGCACAAAGGAAAACTATGTTAAATCTGCAGGAATTAAGCTTTTGTAGCTCAAATTTTGATAGAGCGGCGCATTTGCGTAAAGAAAAAACCTCGCATAAATTAGATTCAATTGGAAAAACTCTGATTCTATGGCGGGGAAAGCCATTAATAGATGAAAATAATCTTAAACTTGTTTTTTTGCCTTTGAACCATGAAATACTTTCTCAGTCACAAACATCAAGAATTTTTTTGGGGCAATCAAAAGGTACAGATTATTTCGCTCATGACATTTCAGATTGGGAACCTAGCAGTTTAGAGCCTGCTAACCCTTCATCATTTTTGGATGATTCCACTCAACATCATCCAAGCCTGCAAAAGCATCAAAGGTTTAACGACTTACGGTTAATTATGACACAATTGCCTGCTGAAGATGCTGGTTTGGTTTCAACAGCTAAAGCACTATTTTCATGGCATAAATCACATCAGTTTTGCGCAAAATGTGGGCATAAATCTGTATCTTCTCAAGCAGGGTGGCAACGAGACTGTAGCACTTGTAGTTCCCCACATTATCCTCGCACAGATCCAGTAGTTATAATGTTAATTACGGATGGAAATAACCTCTTGCTTGGGCGTTCTCCCCACTGGCCAGAAAAAATGTATTCTTGTTTGGCAGGTTTTATTGAGCCAGGTGAAACTTTAGAAGCGGCAGTGGCGCGCGAGGTGAAAGAAGAAACTAATATTGAGATTGGCTCTGTAAGATATGTTATGTCCCAACCTTGGGCGTTTCCTACCTCCTTAATGTTTGGTTGCATTGCATCTGCAACATCCCATCAAATTACAATTGATCCCATTGAGCTGGATGACGCTATATGGGTGAGTAAGGAAACCCTTGTAAAAGCGTATTCAGGTATTGATGTTGGTATTTTACCTGCGCGCCAAGGTGCAATCGCTGAATTTCTTATTCGGAACTGGGTTAAAGGCACGCTCGTCAATGAGTGCCAAACTAAAAGGGATGAACTTTAGAATTTTTAGGCTTGAATTACTCCCGATTTATAAACACCTAGAACTTCCACATGTGTAGTAAAGTATGACAACTCTTCCATTGCACGCTGTACGGCTGGTTCATCTGGGTGACCAATAATATCTGCATAAAATTGTGTTGCAGTAAAAGATCCATCCACCATATAACTTTCTAACTTTACCATATTTATACCATTTGTCGCAAATCCACCCATCGCTTTATACAACGCGGCAGGAATGTTGCGAACACGAAAAACAAAAGATGTTTTAATTTCACCTTCCGTTATTATTGCAGGCTGTGGATCTAAAGACATAACCAAAAAACGCGTTGTATTATTTGAATGGTCTTCAATATGTTTTGCAACCACATCCAAACCATAAATACTTCCTGCTAATTCAGATGCTAAAGCACCTTGACTGCAAACACCGTCTTTTGCCACAATTTCTGCTGACCCAGCCGTATCTACTCCAATGACAGATTCAATCGAATGCTCTGCCAAAAACTTTCGACATTGTCCCAATAAAACCGTATGGCTCATCGCAGATTTAATTTCTGAAATAGTAGTACCTTTAACAGCTAACAAATTAATATGAACTCTAACATAATGTTCACCAATAATATGCAGTCCAGAGTTAGGCAAAAGCTGGTGGATGTCAGCAACGCGTCCATAAGTAGAGTTTTCAACAGGTAACATTGCAAGATCAGCATGACCAGAAGTCACAGCATCGATAGCGGAATGAAAACTATTGCAAGGTACAACCCCTGCTTCTGGATATGCCTCAAAGCATGCTTGATGGGAGTATGCTCCCAAAACACCTTGGAATGCTATTTTAATATCTAATTTAGACATTTTACGGTCCTTTAAAGAATGATCGTTTAGTCGCACTTCTACAGCTTGCATTGTCACATTGGAAGAGGCTAGAAGGACAACAGCTTAATTTACGAATCCAAAGCCGACGGAGAACAACGCTATGGACAATATGGAATTCACAAAAATTACTGGTGCACTATGTGGTGCATTATTAGTTTATCTAATGATTAACTGGGGCGCAGAAACACTATATCACGTCGAGTCTGGCGGTGGTGGCCACGGTGAAGCACATGCATCAGTATCACCTGCTTCAATTTATAAAGTAGAGTTAGAAACTGAAATAGTTGTAGAAAAATCAAATTTGTTAGATTTATTGGCTGCTGCTGATGTGGCAAAAGGTCAAAAAACATTTTCCAAATGTAAAGCTTGTCACAAACTTGCAGACGGCGCCAACGGAACTGGTCCACATTTATTTAATGTTGTAGGTCGCAACATAGGATCAATAGGTGATTTTGGATATTCTGGAGTACTTGCTAGTCTTGGTGGAGATTGGACTACAGAAGCTTTGGACGGCTTCTTAACTAATCCAAAAAAATACGCTCCTGGAACAAAAATGGGTTTTTCTGGCCTTCGAAAAGAAACAGATCGGGCTAACATCATCGCGTATTTGCAAACAGTTAAATAAGCTTTTTTAAACTAAATATTCAAAAGCCGTCCTATTGGGCGGCTTTTTATTTTTATTGATATGCGTCTTACTGTTGAGGTCTAGGTGAAATTACATAAGATACACTAAACTGGAGGTTTCACATGACAATTCAATGGTATCAAAAGGTAGTTAGCACAATAATTTTAGGATCAATACTTACATTAGGAAGTAGTATTAATGCGCAAGAAACAATTAACTCTCATGGCATCTCAGCATATGGAGATTTAAAGTATCCAGAAAATTATAAACACTTTGAATATGTTAACCCAAACGCTCCACAAGGCGGGACATTAACTTTGCGCCCGTCCACTGGCGGATCAACTTTTGATAGCTTTAATAATTACATTCTCAAAGGCGCGCGCGTAACAGGACTAGGCCTATTGTCTGATAGCTTACTAACCTCTACATCTGACGAGCCAGATAGCTCATATTTATATATGGCAGAAAGTATGAAATATCCAGAGGATCGTTCGTCAGTAACTTTTAAGATCCGTAGTGATGCAACATTTTCTGATGGGACATCTATTACAGCACATGATGTCGTATTTACTAGAAATATATTGATCGAAAAAGGTCATCCATTTTATAAAAATGTATTTTTCAAGGATTTTGAAAAAGTTGAAGTATTAGGCGAAAAAACAGTTAAATTTACATTTAAGGAAGGCGCAAATACGCGAGATTTACCTCAGTATGCCGGCGGATTAGGCATCCTACCAAAACATTATTGGAAAGATCGAGACTTCGGCAAATCAGGCACAGATATACCCGTTGGTTCTGGTGGGTATACTATAGCTGACTTTGAACCAGGTCTATTTGTGAAATATTGTAAAATAGATAATTACTGGGCTAAAACTCATCCAGCTAATGTAGGCTCCGGAAATTTTGATTGCATTCGGTATGAGTATTTTAAAGATGGTGACGTTAGTTTTGAAGCATTTAAAAGTGGTGCATATTTAGTTCGTGAAGAAAACATATCAAAAAAGTGGAAAACACAATACGATTTCCCCGCAATACAAAAAGGCTGGGTGATGGCTGAACAACTTCCTGATGGTACACCACAATCAAATCAAGGCATCTGGATGAATCTACGTAAACAGCAGTTTAAGAATATTAAAACACGCGAAGCATTGCAGCATTTGTTTAATTTTGAGTGGACAAACAAAACAGTATTCTATGATTCTTACACCCGGTCTGATAGTTTTTGGGAAAACTCATCAATGCAAGCTCAAGGTATGATAAGCCCCGAAGAACTGACTTTATTAGAACCCTATCGCGATCAATTACTGCCAACTGTATTTGATGAGCAAGCTTACGTTCCTCCAGTAATGAAACAGAGTAAATTTGACCGCAGTGCATTGCGAAAAGCAAGTAATTTACTAGCAGAAGCCGGCTGGGTATTAGACACCGGGGTTTTAAAAGATAAAAATGGTAAGCCATTTAAAATTGAATTTATTGATGACAATGATGATTTTTTACACATCTTAACTCCAATCATAGACACAATGAAACGTGCTGGAATTGTAGCAAAATTTACACAAATTGACCGAGCACAAATGATTGAACGTATGAAAAGCTATGATTTTGACGTTTTAGTTGCAGGATATGGTACAAGCCTAAGTCCTGGAGAGGAAATTGCACAATTATATGGATCTGTTGGTATCAAGCAATTAGGTGGTGCAAATCTATCTGGTTTTGGACATCCTGCAGTAGACGACTTAATCAAAAAAGTGGGTGGTGCAAAATCTCGTGAGGAAATGCATATTGCTGTTCGAGCTATTGATCGTATTTTACGTGCTTATCATATACGTATCCCAAATTGGCACTTGGCGGAGGATCGCTTGGCATATTGGGATGTATTTGGCCGCCCAAAAATTAAACCAAAATTTGACTTAGGGGTTATGAGTACTTGGTGGTTTGATCAATCTAAATATGATGATCTCATTGCAAAGGGTGCATTCAAATAAATGGGAGCCTACATTCTTAGACGGTTATTTTTAATAATACCTACCTTAATAGGAATTATGGTTATTAATTTCGCATTAATTCAGTTTGTTCCTGGTGGACCAATCGAACAGATCATTGCACAAATGGAGGATGGGTCTGCAGGGGCTACAGATCGGTTTACAGGAGGAAGCGGTGATGATTCAGTAGGCCAATCTGAGAGTAGCGAATATAAAGGTGCCCGAGGATTACCCCCCGAACTAATTGCAGATTTAGAAAAACAATTTGGCTTTGACAAACCTCCAGTTGAACGGTTTCTGACAATGCTGTGGAACTACGCACGATTTGATTTTGGTGAAAGTTACTTTCGATCAATTACTATTATTGATTTAATTCTTGAAAAAATGCCTGTATCAATAACACTTGGCCTTTGGTCTACACTACTAGCTTATTTGGTTTCTATTCCCCTCGGTATCCGCAAGGCAGTTAAAGATGGGTCTCCATTTGATGTGTGGACATCTGGAATTATTATAGCAGCGTATGCTATTCCTGGGTTACTTTTTGGCATTCTACTAATTGTATTGTTTGCAGGCGGATCATACTGGCAAATTTTTCCCTTGCGCGGGTTATCGTCTGAAGGAGCATCTAATTTTGGTATATTTGAGCGTATTATTGATTATTTCTGGCATGCGGCACTACCAATTTTAACATCAACAATTGCTGCTTTTGCTACTTTAACACTTTTAACTAAAAATAGTTTTTTAGACGAAATTAACAAACAATATGTAATGACAGCCCGAGCAAAAGGACTAACCGAATTTAAGGTGTTTTATGGACATGTTTTTCGAAATGCCATGCTAATAGTTATAAGTGGATTTCCAGCATTATTTGTTGGTATTTTCTTTGGTGGATCTCTCATTATTGAAGTAATATTTTCTCTAGATGGGTTAGGTCTTCTTGGTTATGAAGCAGCAGTAAACCGCGACTATCAAGTATTTTTTGCAACATTATATATATTTGCTTTAATAGGGTTACTTATAAAATTGCTTTCAGATCTGACTTATATCTGGATTGACCCCCGCATTGATTTTGGAAACCGTGAAACATAATGGCATTAGTATTTAAAACACCATTGGCAACAAGGCGTTGGCAAAATTTTAAAGCAAACAGGCGTGCTTTATGGTCACTCTGGATGTTTGGGGTAATTTTTTTCTTATGCTTATTTGCAGAGTTAATAGCAAATGATAAGCCCTTGTTAGCAAGCTATAGAGGTGAAATCCATTCACCCGCCTTTAAATATTATTCTGAATTTTATTTTGGTGGTGATTTTCAAACAGAAGCAATTTATAAAGAAATTGAAACCCAGTGTTTGATAAGGTCTGGCGGTCTAGAAATTTGTTTGGATGAACCAGAAGCCACAATCGCAGCTCTAGAAGCTGGTAAAACAAAAATTTCTGGCGCAGATATTATGAAAGGTTGGATGTTATGGGCCCCCATACCTTATAGTTTTGATACAATAAATTATGATATTGAGCGAGCTCCATCAGCACCCGATAGTAACCATTTTTTAGGCACTGATGATCAGACCCGCGATGTTGTGGCACGTATAATCTATGGATTTCGCATCTCTACAATATTTGGATTACTAGTAGTATTTTTTAGCTCCGTCATTGGAATCGCAGCTGGTGCAGTAATGGGTTATTTTGGGGGTTGGGTTGATTTAATTCTACAAAGACTAGTAGAAATTTGGGATGGAATGCCAATGCTTTATGTTATTATTATAATGGCATCATTATTTAACATAACCTTTCCAATATTAGTATTCTTAGTAATTTTATTTAGTTGGACTGGTTTATTGGGCGTGGTGCGCGCTGAGTTTTTGCGCGCACGCAATTTTGAATATACTCGTGCGGCTAGGGCAATGGGCGTAAGTGATATAAAAATCATGTTTAGGCATCTATTACCAAATGCAATGGTAGCCACACTAACATTTTTGCCATTCACTATCACTGCATCAATTGGCACGTTAACAACACTAGATTTCTTGGGCTATGGCTTACCACCAAGTTATCCATCTCTTGGCGAATTGGCCCTACAAGCAAAGAATAATCTACAAGCACCTTGGCTAGCCTTCTCAGCGTTTATCACTTTAGCAACTATGCTTTCACTGTTGGTTTTCGTCTTCGAAGGTGTTCGCGATGCCTTTGATCCAAGAAAGACATTTAAATGAACCAGATTTTAGAGATCAAAAATCTATCTGTTCACTTTGATGGTAATGAAGCTGTATCAAACGTTAATCTTAGTTTGAGAAAAGGTGAAACTGTTGCCCTAGTAGGTGAAAGTGGCTCAGGAAAATCAGTCACTGCACTATCTACAGTAAAGCTGATTAGCGATTCTGCAAAAATTACAGGATCTGTAAAATATTGCGGTACGGAAATGATAGGTGCATCAGATACGACCCTACGAAAAATTAGAGGTAATGATATAAGCTTTATTTTTCAAGAGCCCATGACATCACTCAACCCGCTTCACACAATAGAGCATCAGTTGAATGAAAGTATTACACTACACCAAGGCGTAAAAGGACAGGAAGCTCGTTTGCGGATTTTAGATTTACTATCTAAAGTAGGCATAGATGAAGCAGACCGGCGGTTAACTGATTACCCCCACCAACTCTCTGGAGGCCAACGGCAACGAATTATGATTGCAATGGCTTTAGCAAATAAACCTGATTTGTTAATTGCAGATGAGCCTACAACTGCTTTGGACGTAACCATACAAGCCCAAATTTTAGAATTATTAGCAACAATCCAAAAATCTGAAGGGATGGGAATGTTGTTCATCACGCATGATTTGGGAGTTGTTCGACGCATTGCAGATCGAGTTTGTGTAATGAAAGATGGAAAAATTGTAGAGACTGGCCCAACGATAGAAATTTTTAATAACCCCAAACACCTTTATACCAAACAACTATTAGAAGCAGAGCCAACAGGCAGCCCAGATCCTATAAAAGGTGTCGCTAAAAAAATTATTAGTACAAGTGAGCTGCGTGTATGGTTTCCCGTTCTCAATGGTATAATGCGCAAAGTTACAGGTAACGTTAAAGCAGTTAATAGTACCACTTTAACTATTCATGAAGGCGAAACCCTTGGCGTTGTAGGTGAAAGTGGTTCTGGAAAAACTACATTAGCTCTAGCAATAATGCGTCTAATTTCATCCAATGGTTCAATAGTGTTCATGGACAAAAATATAGATGGATTATCAAATAAAAGATTGAAACCTTTACGCCGAGATATGCAGATGGTTTTCCAAGATCCATATGGATCTCTTTCACCACGTTTCACTATAGAACAAATTGTATCAGAGGGGCTAGATGTTCATGGCCTAGATCAAGGTCAAGATCGGCGCCAGATGGTCAAAAATATTTTAATAGAGGTGGGGTTACTGTCTAATATGATAGATCGTTATCCTCATGAGTTCTCAGGAGGACAACGCCAACGCATTGCAATTGCACGCGCAATGATTTTAAAACCTAAACTTCTTATTTTAGATGAACCAACTTCAGCTTTGGACATGACTGTTCAAGTCCAAATAGTTCATCTCTTACGACAGCTACAAAAAAAATATGGACTAGCCTATTTATTCATAAGTCACGATCTAAGAGTTGTTCGTGCACTAAGTCACAAGGTTATAGTCATGTGTAAAGGTGACGTAGTAGAAACTGGTACAAGCAAAGAAATTTTTGAAAATCCAAAATCAGAATACACTAGAGAATTAATAGCCGCAGCTTTTAATTTAAAAGGAAAGTAACAACTGGCTCAATAACTTTAAATTGCCTCTTGCCAACTGACAGTAGTCCAAGTAAATCGCCATTACTGCACCCGTAGCTCAGCTGGATAGAGTACCTGACTACGAATCAGGGGGCCGCACGTTCGAATCGTGCCGGGTGCACCATCATAAAAAAATATAGCCTTTTGCCAAAATTTTTCCATTAATCATGTTTTACAGTTATAATTGGAGCGAAAAAAAAGTGAATCTTAATTTAACAACTTCATTACTCAAAGCCTAAGATTATTTAACACTATAGTAAATTTGAAATTTTATTGGCTCAAGGATGAATTGAAACGACTGTAAATATATATTTAATTAATATAAATAAATTAACTAAAAGAAAATATCATAAAAATTTTAGTTGCCGAATCATAGATTAATCCGACTTAATTTTCATGGTAGTTGGCTTCCTCCCCTTGCCCTACTCTACTCGCCCCTCCACTTTTATTAACGGGAGGGGCACTTTTAAGAATTTTATTCCTAAAATATTTATATAAAAGTATTAATTTAGTATAATGTTGTATTATAAGTTAATTAGATGTTTTAAAAAAAGGATTTTTACATGAAGTCTAAGCTTATAGAAAAAGTAATCCTCTTAAAACGCATGCTTGAAGATATGGAGCAAGACATTGGGTTGTCATCCCTGACAAATGTCGAAAAGGCTGTTTATCTTGCAGCACAAGATGTAAAGTCTCCAAACAGCCTTGTTGAAACTAAATTAATTATAGAGCATGCTTTTACCCAGAAAATGTCACGACCTACATTTTTTAGGGCCCTTAAAGCAATAGAGTCTAAGGGCTTTATCAAACATTCAGATGTAAAAAAAGTTGGTTTATTTTTGATTTGCGAAATATGAAACAAATTACTGGCAAAGGCATTGGTGCCTTTGTAATTGTAAGTATAGCTTACATAGCTAGCTACACAGTCACCAGCGGGTTAATTTCACCCATCCAAAACATGATTTTACCTGATATTCCAATTGCCGGCATGTTATTTTTACCACACGGAATTCGCATTTTAGCTGCATATTATTATGGGTGGAAAGCCTTACCACTGCTACTGCCATCAATGTACTTGATGTGGTTTATTTCCGTATATGGCAACGGAATTCCAATTGATCCTATTCAACCATTTATAAGTGGGATCTGTTGTGTGATAGGCGTGAAATTAGCCTCTGGAGCATTTAAAGGCATATTAGAGAAAGAGTGGAAGCTTTTATTATTTTCTGGTCTCATTGGATCAGTTTTAAGTAGTTTGATTACTAGTTTTATTCTAAATATGAATTTTTTCAATATAACTGTTTTTCATTTTATTTTTGGAGACATGACCGGACAAATGACATTAATGCTTATATTAATTTATTTATTTAGATTTTCTAGAATGATTAAAAATTAGTTTTCAATAAAATTACATCTAAAAATCAATATTTTTTAAAACCTTTTTGATGAAGAGCCCATAAGCTAAAAATACCCCCTCAGAATATGCATCGTGGATTGACAGGCCGAGCTAACCATGTGACTAAATATTTATAAATTACGGGACGTTACCGTAGTGAATTTTGTTATTAGAAAGTGCACCCGTAGCTCAGCTGGATAGAGTACCTGACTTCGAATCAGGTGGCCAGAGGTTCGAATCCTCTCGGGTGCACCATTTTCCCA
>ENA-OSJC01000195-OSJC01000195.1-marine-metagenome-genome-assembly--contig:-NODE-195-length-61072-cov-23.055464_pt1 | contig 61072 bp, 65 predicted proteins | sample MGYA00237885_ERZ534234 | MGnify/ENA primary metagenome ERZ534234 (study PRJEB26413, sample SAMN06343907) | marine metagenome | isolation source: coastal waters | place: Atlantic Ocean: West Antarctic... | reverse complement strand
AGAACCAGATCAAGAACCAGAACCAGATCAAGAACCAGAACCAGATCTAACGATAGAAGAGGAAACAATTAAACGTAATTTGAAGAATCACGACAACACTATATTTAAGGATACAAATGTGTATAAGTATATTGTAGGTGAGAAACCCCGTGGTCGACTAAATAATTTGTTTGGTGGATATTATACATTTCTACATTCATTTTTCGTAATCGCGATAGGATATTTGATTTTATTTGACAACAATATGACACATTTAGTCATCGGGCTATTAATTATGTCTTTGGATGGATATGCGAATGTAGTTCTACATGATTGTCCGTTAAGTATGGTTGAAAACAAATATTTAGAAAAAAGTGGTATTGAAACGCGTCTCGAATTTCTTCGTACATTGGGAATAATGTATTCGGCTGACAATAAGTATGATATACAATTGGAAACAATTATTAATGCGTGGACATTGATAACGGGGAAGATATTGATGTTAATGTGTCTTCGTAATTTTACAAGTAGAAGTTTTGTTTAGAAAATAGAAGATACGCAAATAAAAGATAGACAAAATGACTAATAAAGATAAAGTGATAATAAAATACATTAAAATAATACATGTCTACCAATTTTGATCTTGAAGTAAACAACTACTCAATAGACGAAATATATACCATTTTAAATGTCGAAAAAACAAAGGACATTCCACAAATAAAACAACGTGTGAATGCACTGATTGACGAAATTAAGAATGGTGAAATAGATTATAATTATGTGGTGTTTCTAAAAAACATTGAACAACGATTAATAGATTTGCGTCACGAAGAGGACACAAAAGAACAAATAAAAATATATACAGACAAAATATTAAATGAAAAAATAAGTTCGATTGAAGAAACGTACATCAATAAATATCCTAAAGGCGATATAAATCCCATAAAGAGAAACATTGTAACCCAAGTAATAAATATCGATTCTTTATTTAGAACAAATTATGACGCAACGGATGCGGATAATTTTATATACACTTTAATAAATCCAATAAATAAGGTTGTATCCATGCGATTAAGTTCGCTAGAAATACCCAATATATGGTATGGTTTTTCAAAATTCAGAAACAACAACAAGTTTTTCGTCCGTTTGTTTAATGTACCTCAAATAGCAATGTCTGATACAACATCAAACGAAAAATATTCTATAACATCAACAACGGAATTTAATCGTGTTTCCGTCGAACATACGATAGTTATACCTGATGGTAACTATAGTTCTACTGAATTAGAAGATATACTAAACAATTATTTCATAAACATTGGAAACGGGCTTCAATACTTGAAATTTGAGATTGATAATTATACTGGAAAATCCAGTTTTTACTTACGGAGAATCTGTGATATAAAAGAGATGAGTGCAATGGAAGAACATAGTACATCCGAACTATGTTATGAACTAGATTTCGCAAAGGAACAAAACATAAACAACATCATGGAGGAGAATTGTGGATGGACATTAGGGTTTCGTAAAAGAGATTATATAATAAATGGGTCTGATCTAACACCTGACTACTTTGTAAAAAAAGAACTATCCGCCCGCTATGGTCTTATCACAAGTGAAGGAGCATATGGAACTTCACTGAATAATTACTTTTTTATTTGTGTTAATGACTATAATAATAATTATAAAAATTCGATTATATCGGATAAAAATGCTTCTTATTTGGGCGACTCTATATTGGGCAGAATAGCCATATCAAGTCCATCAAACACAATATTGAATGACAATGGGAGTGATCGTATATTTAAAACCAGAGAATATTTCGGTCCTGTTAAGATAGATAAGTTGAAAATATCATTAATAGACAAATATGGTAAGCGTTTAATGTTGAACAAAAACGATTTTTCAATGACACTTGAAATGGAACAGATTTATTAAATACGACTAAATACGTAGACCAATACCAATACTATAACTAGAGCCTATTTTTCAGTTACAATAATAATCATATTTTCTGAACAATCGCCTGGAATCAAAACATATTCCTCTTCCTCTTCCTTCTTCACTTCCACTTCCTCCTTCTTCTCTTCCACTTCCTCCTTCACTTCCGGCTCCGGTGGGGGTGGTATATTATTCTTCTTAAAAGTCGCCATATTCATTTGTAATTGACGTATTTTGCGTTTTTCACGTATTCCTTCGACAATTCGTGAATAGCGCATAATAATAAATACGAAATAAAATTCTTTGATGTTGCCTATTTTTAATACATCAAAAAATAAATAAAAGATTATTTAATAGTATTATGTTAAGCAATAAATCGCGTACATATGAATGGTTAAATAGTTATCATATTGGAAAAATCAAGGAAGCGTTTTCGACAAATTTTCCAACATATATAGGAATGATTGTTTCATGTACCATTTTGTGTTATGAAAATATGTTATTAGGTATCATTTTATACATCTTCTGTACCCATTTAAGTTATTATGTTCATATTTTAGCACATCAAGACAATGCGAAAACAATTAATTGTATACACGAATACCATCATAATTATGTAGATAACTACGCGCATTATTTACAAATAGTATTAGAGTTGGTTACATCTATTACGCCAATATTTATAGTATATTTATTCACAAATCGATTTTACGTAAAAAATCGGTTCGAACCCTATGTAATATTCATGTTTAGTCTGTTTTATTCATCCATCCATAATATTAACTATTCGATGCTACATGTCAATACAATTCATGAAAACCATCATAAAAATTGGTGTGTGAATTATGGTCCAGATATTTGCGATGTAATCTATGGTACGAAAGAAGATTATGAAATATTGGAGGATACGAGTCATTATTTACCAAATTTAATAATATGTACAATAATTGCAAGTGTATTATATCATACAATTCCGCGTTTAACAGATTCCGCACAAATGTCCATTATTAAATATATGACACAAACATATACATATGGGGCAATGATACTTTTGATGTTTAATATAAATATAATGTTTGGTGAATTAGATACAGATAAATCTGATTTCGCTCAAAATATGGACGATATAAATAAAAAAATATACAATCCGCCATCGCCATCATTAACACGTAGCTGGTATGAGGTGTAACGACGAACAAAGATACAAGTGATTGTATGTCTGTATGGGGTAATGTCCCGCGTCAACGTTTTGTATATAATTATGGATGTGGAAACATAGGAATTTAATAGCAGAATAAATGTCGTTAATATTAAATGTCTTATTGTATCCAACGTCGGCTCCAATTAATGGAATAGTCATATGTATTTTATCTCCAGAAATGTGAAATTCGAACATTTCCAGTTCAAAATGTTTTCTATAAAATTTAATTTGATTGCATTGAGTATTATGAGACCATTTTAGTGTATGAAACAGGGGCTTGATTTGATCAAAAATATCTTGACAATATACATTAGTATGCATGTAATTACTATAAGACGTTAAATAGAAAAGAATTTCAATTTTATTATTATTACAGAAACAAACCACTAACTTAACTAACTTAACTAAACTATATCTACTATGTGTATGTCATCCCTCACCATAAATTTGGGAATCGGAGCAACTTTTTCCGTCAATTCAATACAATGTTCCCTGAAGGGTGGTGGTGAGTACGCACGAACAGCCATATCTACAACTTCAGCGGAGAAAGTTGATAAGATACATTGTAGGTTGTGGACCTGTTCGTAGAATGTGGGTGCGAGAGGAAGAATAGGGCACACACTGGATTTGCGACGACGTTCCAAATGCGTCTTAACCTGGTCATGGATATGGTCGGAAACTCCGTGTCCAGCTTCAAGATCCAATGAATACGTGTCAGAAATAGTGGACGCCGGACTATGACGCCCGGCTTCAAGATCGTCTAGTGATGAGATCGAATCGTCACAGATATCAGACAATTCATCATTGGATCTGGGACGTTGATTGAGTGGACCATCGTAAGTGGGTTCGGATGCAATACCGGTGCGGCGATGCTGAAGACCGAAGTTGTTGTAGAATACGGACATTTCTTTGTTTAGTTCATATGTATACTTATATATCATTAAAGCAAACAAAATTTCAATTTTTTTAAGCACGAATCTTAAAAAAATTGAAGCAAAATGGCCCATGGGAGAGTGATGGTATAAATATTTAAAAACAATATTCCGTTGAAATGTTAACTATTCGCAGAAAAGCTCGCCCCGTTACAACGACCGCTAGAACAGGTACGTTGGACAAGTTTGACGCGTTTTTACAGCAAGCTCATCTATCTTCTCCAGTCCATCAGCGCGAAGGGCTTGTGTGGTGCGCAGAGAAGGAACAGGCAAACAAGATTGGGGGAATCATCGCTGATGAAATGGGTATGGGTAAAACCATTCTTATGTTGGGACTGATGGTAAGCAACTTCAAGCGTCATACGTTGATTGTTGTTCCAAAGTCGTTATTGGTCCAGTGGACACGTGAAATTCAAGACAAGTTACACCACACGCCATACGTGTTGTATGGATCGGGTAAAACAAAATCGCTAACCGCCGAGGTTCTGGCATCCAAACCGATTGTACTCACAACTTTTGGGACCTGTAACACCATGGGTATGAGCAGCGAATCCGTGCTACATAAGTTCAAGTTCGATCGTGTTATTGTAGATGAGGCACACCATTTGCGAAATGACAAGACCAAGAGCCACATAGCAGTCGATGCGCTTCAAAAGGACGTTCTTTGGCTTTTGACAGGTACACCCGTACAAAACAAGCTCCAGGACCTGTTTAGTCTTTTGAAGTTGCTGAAAATTCCATGCGACTCATACAAAAAGATGGACGATCTCGCCCGCATTATCAAGACGAATATGTTGATGAGAAAGAAGGCGGTGTCATCAATCGTACTTCCCACATTGAACAAGCATGTGTGTGGCATCAAATGGAAGAGTGCCGATGAGCAAGATTGTAGTAAGGCATTCCATCGGGGCGGCTATGGATCAACTAGGGGTGGGCAAAATATCCAGGATGCGTACAATGGAATAACAAAGGGCAGCGTCCTCGTAGCGATTTTACATGCCCAGATGTTGTGCATCGGTCCCAAGTTGCTGAAGCGCAAAATGGACAAATACTGCGATGAGAACGAGTGCGATCCTTCAGAGGGCAACGACGAGTTCTTTTCGAGTACTACGAAACTAGACGCTGTGTGTGACAAGATTGTTTCCAACCATGTCGTAAATTGTACGAACAAGAAGCTGGTATTTTGTCATTTTCGCAAAGAGATGGATATTATACAAGAGAACATCGAAATAAAAGGTACCATGTCGGTAGCCCAATATCATGGTGGTCTATCATCAAAACAGCGAGGGATGATGATCGATAGCAGTCCTGATGTCTTGATTCTACAAATAAAGAGTGGTTGTGAAGGGCTGAACTTACAGCAGTACAACGAGGTGTATTTTGTAAGTCCCACATGGAATCCATCATTGGAATCCCAGGCACTGGCGAGGTGCTATCGTATGGGACAACAGAAAGAAACGCATGTATATCGGTTTTACATGGAGGATTTTGAAGAAGAAGAAGAAGCGTCCGAAGAATCAACTCATGTTGCGTCAATGGACTCGCGCATCGAAATGCGACAACAGGAAAAAATAGAAATGGCCAATCAGATTGATGCAATGTGTGTTGTATGAAGAGAGTATATTATACACGATCTGCCATTGTGTAATCAGTAGTTTTAGTTTTAGATTTATCATTGTAATTATTATTAACCCCGACCTTTTTTTCGTGATAGTGAAATGGATCAATCAATCCACGAATAAATGGATTCAAGTGTTCGGGATGGACAACTTTGGGTTGGCAAAGATAACATGTAATCCAGTAAAATATTGAGTGATGATTTTCCGCATTATGCATTTCTTGCCTGAATATTTGATCGATAACAGAAAAGGCAGATTTGATAAGTAAAATTTCGTCTAATATGTGCTGTTTATTTTCATACAGACTGCGTAAATAATTGTATTGTTTCTCCGTGAGTCCCTTTTCTCTTTGTATAGCATTATAAAATCGGATACCATTCTTTACATTTTTCAATTTGATAATCATCTTCTTGCGATAGTCTTCGATTTTCTTAATGAGAGAAAAAACATTGGTATTGTAAATCGTCGGATACTTGTATCGTATATTTCGGGGTATAATGAATTGGTTGGTCTCTTTAATGTCTCCAATTTTCTTTTCAACGTCATTCAATTTCGTTTTCAATTCTTGTTCGAGAGAGTTTCCGGTATTGTTTCCTTTGATCACCTTGACATTTTTGTTTCCATTATATTCGGTATGAATATTTTTAAATAACAAAACAGAACCAGAGGTAAACTCGATAGATGATTGTAACTTATCGTATTGATGTGATGATGTTTTGTGTGCTTCAGCGGCGGCATCGAGTTTAAAATAATTAACCAGTGATAAAAGAAATGCAATCGTAGCATTAATCGAAGCAACTAGAACATTTTTCCATTCTGTATCCATCTCTATGCCAATACATACTGTAGCAAGGGCAGATAAAAATATAGCGGGCATCATAAGGAAATTGAGTTCTCGATCACATGAGTGTTTCGACTCCATATACACTATTTTCTGTCCTTTCAAATAGCTGGCAAGAATATCAAGTGCGGAAGACAGATTATGGTTTGTATCAAAATAGTATTTATTAATGGACTTCTCTACAGAACGATATGATAGTTTTTTGTATTTGACAGAGTATACATTCGATTTCTCTTCTTCGACCCACATAGTAAGATTCTGATTTTCGATTGTTTCGTGTATATTAATATCATCCGTACTATCATCTGTTTCGTTCCCATCACAAGAGCTATTTGAATCTTCTAAATCACTATTCAATTCACTATTCAACTCACTATTCAACTCACTATTCAACTCACTATTCAACTCACTCGCAATTTCATTAATATCCTCATGATGAAAAGGTGGATCGTTTAACAGGAGTTTTTCCCGCAATTGTATATTCTTAGCATTGGAGTCACGCAATGCCAACATACGCCTTTTTTTAATGAGCAACGAATAACGTGTTGCAATGTCTTGCCATTTGACAATGGTCGGGTGAACAAGCGGGGGTATATTGATTAATGGAAAATTATTCTGTAATAAATGGTTGTTCATATACATATCTTATAATGTGATGTGATTTATTATTTAGTTCATTTTATAAGACGATTATAAAATGAATATGAATATGAATATGAATATGAAAAAAGGAACCAATGCCAAGGATATACACTTACTTTGGGAAACATGCTTTGTTGTTAACCTTGTTTGGATAAATATCGTTACGGAAACATGATGCCAATTTAGAACGCGTTAATTGTTCAGCGGTTTGATTCAAATAATAAATATCGGATGAAACACAATTATTTGTTAGACGGAGTTTTTCAATATGTGAAGATTGACTATGATTTTCAGGTATATTGGCATCTGGTTGGACAATGCTGTGAGGATAAGGTCTCTGTGTATATCTAAATCGGTTTGCTAACATACCACGTGTACTTTTAACAGATGGTTTCATGATGGAGGTATCATTTTTACAACAATTCATAAACATATCTTTTCCGACACTCATATCCCCACCACTACCTCTCGGTCCACCATTACGCGATGAACTAGGAACCTTGTTCTTCTTACTTAATGATGTTTGTCCAATATAGGATGAATTTCTGTGACCTCCATAAATTGAAAACCCATTGGGTTGATTGTGCGAAACTTTATCCGTATAACGTGTTTCACTTATCCGTTTAAGACATGTGAGTGACATATATATATAATATTGATTTATTTAAAAAATTGAAATAAACATATGGATCGTTAGTAAATATATATTCACTAAATTTAGTAACCAGCAACATGTCAACCAACGAAGGAAAATGGGAAAGGTGTACGGGTAAGTTTGAAAAGCGTAAGCGAAATAATGATAAACCGCCACCAGAGCCAGAGCGTCGTCGTGAACCTGTTATGAACCAACGAAGCAACCTTTTAAAGGAAGATAAAGAGCCGGAGCGTCATACACGTAAACAAACACAACCTGTCGCGAACCAGCGAAGAAACTTTTCAACGACAGAACAGAATGCGATACCATATATTCGTCACAAACCCGCATCACGTATTAAAAAAATAGATTTAAACGATGAAACCGACTTTCCAATTGTTCCAATGAACAACTTGCCAGTGAACGTCATCATTGATACTGAAAACAGCTATTCATATGCGTGTAAAGAAATAACAAACGAAACAAATGCTGAGGTGACGGGTAAACGTTTAAAGAATGGGTGGATTTCTTTCAGATGTGATAAGCATACAAAGAAAATAACATATTCCAAAGATGGTGTCAATTATGTGCCAATGAGTGTGTATCTAGAAGAACAAAAACAAGAAGAACGAGAACAAACCAACATGAATCATGCATTGAATAATCTGATTGACCAGAGGGAAAGGGAGTCGTATGAATATTATGAACTTACTGGTGAATTGGACGATTACGCAATTGCAGAAATCGAACATTATGAATATGAAGAATACGCAAAACAATTTGATAATAATGAGGATGACGAGGTTAATGACTATGGCAATGAAGATAACTTTAGCGATTATGATTCTGATAGATCATCATAGTGGGCAACTATGAGTTTAATTTCGTCAAGACAAATATTTATAGATACTAGTAAATGAAAACGAAGATCGAAATATTTTTTTATTACGTAACAGAAGATGACGATAAATCTCAAATAGTTGAACACGTACGAAGGAGAAGTATAAGCGTGGATAAGAAAAAGACGAGTTTAACATATGAACGCCTTCTATATTTGTTGAAAAACAACAATGAAACTGGCTATTCACTTGACGAAATATGGAATTATGATAACAAAACACGTAAGTTTGATAAAATAAATAGCAATTCGGATATAGAATATTATCGCAAGCATTTCGCAAACAGACTATGTGTATTTTACAAACAAAAATCCAAAACACCGAGAGATCAAACACGAAAAATAAAATACCAGGTAAATAAATCACGTACAAACAATAAGACAAAAAAGAATTTACATATCCGGGTAAAATTACTTTAGTTAAATATCATCAACGTCCATATCACCATCATCTTGTAGAAATACTTCCCCATCCTCTGTTTTGATTTGCTCGAGAATAGAATTCTCCAAATCGTTATTGTGCTCTTCGTTTGAAAATTCAAATGCCTCGTTCTCTGGATCATCATCGCCTGCATTTGTTCCGGGTTGATCAAAATGTTTAAACATATTCCAATTAATATCGGAAACACTATCCTTCAGTTTTTTAACTTCATTGGCATTGTAAACCTCTACCAAATCACATTTGCTATTGGTGACATCGCAATTCGTTTCCCATGAACGTTTTCCAATCATAACATAAGCGCCAGGACTAAGTGTGTTGTCGCGTTTTCCTCTACCGCGGAATTTATTACGAATTATACAAAGACGCTGAATATTATCACTACAAAGCACATGACACATACCATTACCAAGCATCTTATAAACGCAAGCATATAGTTCATCTTCATCATCGACAAGTCGTAGTTTGTTGCCTCCTTTAGAATAATTAGAAACAAACTTTCTACCGACTTTCTTGCTGTTTTTACCTCCAAAATTCTTCACCATGATTCAGTTAAATATGTATAAGTATAATTGCACATATTTAATTTCAATTTTAATTTTTAAAACTATTTATTTTTACTCGTTTTATTACGACCTCTTTTGCTCGATCCCTTTTTCGATCCCTTTCTATTTTTCCTCGTTTTGTTTCTTTTATTAGAATTTTTAGTAAAGTCATACTTCTTGTCCTTGGTAAAAAAACGTAGAATATCATTGCGCTTTCCCAAGTAATTTTTCAAGAATGGTCGATAAAACCCACGAAATAATCTAGACTTCGTTTTGAGTTCTTTTTCGGAGAACCATTTAACATGTTGTTTTTCAAATACATGTTGATCAAAAATAATATCATGAACTAAATTGTCTGGAAGATGTTTGAATAAAAAGTCGTAATGATTGTTGTAGTATATTGGCAGATTAGGATCATAATCAATCAAAACCATAAACACGCTGTAGCGTTCGAATTGGCATAGATAGTATTTGTTTTTACGCAAATGCGCACGAAGTTGTTGTTTGTTGCCAATAAACCCATGAAGTTCTTCCCCGCCTTCGCGAATAGCAGTTTGTATTGGTGTTTCACCTGGATCTGTGCCCCCACCGAAATCACTATACCCAGGTGAATCATCATAAACACTTTCTTTCCCGAAAAGAAAATGTAATTTATTGTTTACGATTGACACGGGTAATATACCTGCTCCCATATATAAAGACAACATAATTACAATCACCAATATGGTAAATATGATAAAATAATTAATATTGATACAGAGTTTCGCAAACAATTCCAAAAGACCAATTCGCTCCATTCAGATTAACTACATTCCCCTTGTCATCAATCAAACGAATACGCAGACGATTTACATTTACCGGTCCAAAATAGTGGCGAACATTCGACTGCAATGAACCACCGAATTCGATAAAGGATGTTCCGGGCTCTCCATGTTTAATAGGCATAAACCCAAACACATCTGTGGTAACGGGAGCATTCGCTCTAAAGTTGCTCGTAGGATTGTCCTTTTGTTCCTGGATTGTATTTAGCGCATACAATTGGCTTTGTGTCATTTGTCTAGGGGATTCGGGTAAGAACTGCATATTATTATTTTCATCCGTTCGTACGGGTAACGTTGTATTGAAATAAGAAGGCATCTTTAAACTCACATTTGGATTATCGTAAACATTAATAAGCCCACTATTCACATGGTTTTGATTATAATCGTCTACAACAATGAGTAAATATTTAGGACCATATAAATCGACTATACCTTCGCCTCGTATTTTTTTGGTAATGCTATATTCCATCTTTTGGAAACCTAGCAAATAACCAAGGTTATTATTGGTTTTCGACGCGAGGAATCGTGTGAAATCAAAAAAGACTATTTTATCATTTACACTTTCGTATATGTTCGTAATAGTCGTTTTACAATTGTTCGGGTTATAACTAAACAAAACTCGCTCCTTACCAATAGTAGCATCAAGTTCATTGTTAATAACTTCCATTAGCTCATCTGGTTTATAATTGCCTGGCTCAATCGTAATTTTGTGTTCGTTGTAATAAAACACATTTGTACCAATAGCTTCATCAATCGTATACCACGTATATGGTATTTGGATAGAAAAAAGGCGCAAGTTTATGAGGTCGTGTAAAGGTTCGGATAAATCCATAGTAAAATCAGTTGGTGAAGACGGGTTTTCATCGTTAAATACTTGTCTAAATTGGCTATCAATAACAAGCATTCGCGATATGGTATTTTTCAAGTTTGGATTTAGTTTATCTTGTGAAATCGATATATTGGTCTGTTTATTTATTTCTTTGTCGCGCGATATCAAAAGTTTACTATCGTGTATTTCATTTCGTTTATTGTCGTCCAAAATAAGTGATTGAATTAGATCATCTTGATCGGCGAAATGGTCTATAATAAATGTTTTCGCCTTCATAAAAAAATCGGCAATAATTATATTTTTCTCTTGTGTAAATTTTTTGATATATTGGTCTGTTTTTGAAATGATTTTGTCTTGTCCATCACGGGCATCCACTTCTAAAACCTCAAACAATTCACTTATAGAATAATTATCAATATTTAAATCCATTTTAGGATTGGCTCGTTTACTCATACTATAAAGAAACAACAAATATTTAATACAATTCTATCTTAAAATATGTCCACTCATACACCCACACCCGTATCCCCCACCCACCTTAAGGATTTATAATGAGACGTGGTTTCAATACATTTCCAAAGCGTGTTACGAACATATGCTGTAGTGGCATTAGTAGTGAAATATTGTCATGATCGTTTAGATACAAATGAACGTTTTTGTTTGATAACACTTGAATACCCTGTCCACGTTTCAAGTGGCGCTTACCCTTGAAACATATATTCTCAAGATGTGAAATTACATCAACGTGTTCCTTATCTGCAAATTGCGAACAATCAATACGATATCTACCATTGTAGCAAAAACGATTGTAATTATCATCATTATACATTCGATACTTATGTGTCTCGTATAAATTGGTCACAATGCTCGCACCCATTATTTTATTGGTCGTATTGTTCATCTCTAAAACAATGAAGACCGAATCGTTATCATATTTTTGCTTTAGTGTAACAGGAGTGTTATATGCCCATAAACCATTGTTGGTCTCTTTATTGAACATAGAATTCTCTGTGAACGTTGAATCACTAAAACGTGTGACTGCTATATAAATCATTCTGTAAGGTTAATGTAAAAATATATATACGGAGAGAAATATTCAATTTTCTGGAAAAGTATTCCGATGTATAATAATCTTGTATAAGTATATATGAACAAGACCAACTACTTCACGCCATCAACCTCTTATTGCTGTATTCAAAATCGTTTTACTATGTTTACGAGCAAACCATTGCAACAACATGGTGGCATTCGTGCTCCAGTAGCTGTAAGCAGTAAAATTCTATCACATATAAGTCATCATTCTGTAGCAAGTGATGGCGTTACGGGTCGTGAATTAGCAAAAACAATCCAATCCAAGCCCCTAGAAAATTTAGAAGCAAATAAATACGAACATTACAAGGACGCATCCCAGGTTACCCGCAAACGCGCTACAATTACTCAATATCAAAATAGAGCTTCAGCTACACCAAACAAGGATATACCTACAAACAGCACACAACAAGCATTACGTCGTGTACGCAATCGTGGTAGTGTGGTTCCCAAAAAGGTTCAACAACGTCCATCAGCCTATTAGTAGACAAACAAATTACTCGATAATAGGAATACGTTCGTATTGTTTCGAAAAGTGATTGCGTACATATTCTTTCTCTAGAAGAGAACATTCAAACGTCTCAAACCAGAACTCATCATTTTGCTCCGTTGTAAATGATGCATTCCAATCCAACTTCATTTTTGTAACATCCGGAATATACGGAATAATAGATGGTTCAATCATTTTCATACGAAATTTGAAACATTCTAACATATAGATAAACAAAATCGAACTTGTGAACGATTGAAGTAAGAGAAAATCTTCATGACATCGACCATAAATAATATAATTATCTCTATTGGAAACACCAAATCTTCCTACCTTGTCGTAATAAGGAAACCCATACATTTTATGAGCCAGAACAAGTTTGGGTTGTCCTTGAAAAATACATGATATATTGGAATATTTATAAACAAGTACTGGTACATTTTTACCATTTTGTTTATCTAGAATACAACTATGAATATTTTCATACACGTGACTACTAGGGTTATGTTGTTCGGACAAATTAATTTTTGTGCGGGGCATATTCGTTCGCAGGCAAAAGGATGAAAAACTTCCATATTGTTGTGCGTATTGATAAAGACGTAAACACAACGCTGGTGAAATCATGGGTATAGATTGTTTGGGTGAAGTAAGAGAAAAAGGAATATAAGATTTATGAATCGCATCGTAAATGGAAAATGTTTTAGACGATAATTCGTGTAAACATTTTCGAGCAAGGAAAATAGAGCATGGAGTTTGAGCTTGGTAATGAAAAATTTTGTTAGATTCCGTATTGTTATAAAGCCTCATTTTCACAAGTTGTGGTACAAGGGCATCATAAACACCATATGAATCATATTTACACCATAATGATGGTACAACCATGTTCATATATCCATTCTCATTTAATATGGAAAATCCTCGTAATACAAATAACGGCCATATTGTTTTCGAAGAAGAGAATGTTTGTTTAGTCTCTTTGTTTGTAGGAACTTGTTTGATATGGTTGCAATGAAAAGGGGGATTACCAATAACAACGTCAAACAGAGTATCGGGTTTCCATTCCAGTACATTTTCAATGATAACATGGCATGTATTTCCAAATAACGTTTTCAAGTGTGTCTCGTATTCAGGTTGTACATCAATCATGTATATCATTTTATCTAATATATGTGTACTTCTCTCATCCTTATCAGGTATTTTAGATGATAGACCCGTCATGAGTTTGAAATAGAGTACAATAGAAAAATATCCCAGACCACATCCTAAGTCACACCATTTGTAATCGTCTCGATCAAATATCTCTTTATCGAATAAAGAAAACATCGTCTCAATAAAAGCAAACGATGTAAATATTGCCCCATGTGATTGTTTATAGGTATCTGGAAATATTTGTACAATGTCTGTATAATCGTTGTAAAGAGAAATATGGTTCATTTGACTGATATCTTGAAATATAAAAAAACCCATTTTATATTTCAAAACAACACATATATAAAAACTTTGTCATGTTATATTATATGTTCAATCTTAATATTGACGAGTATTCTACCTCTGAATTAGAAGAATTATTCAGTCTATCTGGCATACAATATAGTAAGGAAACATTAAAAAATGCGTATTTACGTTCAGCAAACCAGACAAATCATACGAATACATCTAGGGAATTTACGTCTCAGATGAAAAAGGATACAAACCTTTTTTTAGAAAAGGTGTATAATAGTTTATTATCATCCCACTCGCAAAATACAACAAAACCACAAGACGAAACAAATACGATATTTAGCCATACTAATTTTCCAGTAATTAAACCACCGACTAGTACAACAATGTCACCAAATAGTACATCGGAACTGGGTAAAGGTAAGAAAAATATCATTACTATGGATAGCCGTTTTCGCGACGATGTAAAAAGTCAACAAGGAAACTTTAATATAACCTTGAAAGAAACATTCAATAATGTGAATTCGATAACGATTGATAATTTGAATCCTCCTGATAAAATAATTATGATATCGGAACAAATGGGAAATAATTTCTTTACCATTGATATCGGAGGTAATCGTCAAGTGATTATATTACCAGATTTTACTCAAAATTTTTCAACTAAAAGATCATTCATCAAGATGATTATATTTTTGAGAGCATTTAAAAAGCAAATGGATAATATCGGGGGATTATTTGCTCGATTAACATTGTTACCAAAAAGCATAATACATTTGGCGAACAGCGACGTCGATATAACGAATAGCGAAATACTAACAAACCCACTATTTGCAAACAATCCCGATTTATTAAGTGATAGTATATCTTTTTCGTTCAACACCGAAAATATGTCAATCGATGACATACCTCAGTATATTTCATTAGACTTTGGAAAAACAATTAATGATAAAGATGATCCAACGGATATACGTAAGAAACTGGGAAATATTTTGGGGTTTCGTAATAAAGTATATAAAAATTCCATTACATTAGAAGAACGATCTACTTCAATACATAGTGAGGGTCCATTGAATTTGAATTACGTACAATACGGATATTTGATAATCGATGATTTTCAAACCAATGGTGAGGTAAACATTTATGGAAATGATCTTACTTATTCAGGATGTCAATCAATTGCCGCAACAAGTGGAAAAATAATGACAAAAATAGATTTCGGAAGAGGAGTCGGTACAGGACTAGACAGATTCACAAACATACCTCGCGAATACACAGGATTTGTGAATATTAATAAATTTCAGATTTCATTGATTGATGAATTTGGACGCACACTAGATTTGGACAACACTGATTGGTCATTTACAATGTTGTTAAACACTAAAAAACATTAAGGTGAAAATAGTAGGCAACGATTATTTACCGCAAGCACCACAACCACTGGTAGCGTATTGAATGCGTTGGAACATAGAGCCATTTAATGAGGCAATACTACTAAATGACATATTATTGCTTGGGACAGAGGTGGGTTTCTTTTTTCTAATAGGTAATGGTTTGTCTGTATTTTGATGTATCACTATATTATCACTAAGATTAGCATGTTTTCCAGAATATGGTTTTTGAACAAACGAAAATATCATATTATTCATTAGCTTATGGTTAGATTATTTTTTGTTAAAGTCCCTCCTTTTAGTCGTCTCATGAAACGATCATAACTATTATGTTTGATGTCTACCCCACTATTGCTATGAAAATGAGTACTACTCGGAACCGGTTGGTCACTTTGATTATGCCATGTTTTACATATTTTCCCATTCGCATTACAAAAGGGAACAGATGATTTTTGATGACTATTTAATTGTGATGAAGACATAATATCAATATTCGATTTTTTATTTTGTCTATTCACGTAGGTAGTGTAATTCATATTCATATTTATATTTTGTTTACGATGTTTATATATTTTGGGCTCGTTGTTTTGGCAAAGCGTTTCGCATGGATTTAGTGTTTCGTGTAAATAACGTGTGTACTCACTCATATATATATAAAATTGAAAAAAAAACAATCATGAAATATATATTAAAGTAATGATTGCACATATGGATATGGATACAGAAAATACAGAAAATACAGATAATAATCAAATGGCCATGCTGGTCAACATGGTTAAAGATCTTCATACAAAATACAATACACTGGAGTCTCAATATAAAAATATGGAGGAACAAATACAAAATAGCGATACAAAGCAGAAAAGGTCGCGCATAGATGAAGACAAATATCTAAGCACAACCAAAAATGTGAATTATAGTGTGTTTTTAGACGAGTTAGTGATTAACGACGATCATTTGAGACTTTATTACGATTACAGCTATGAAGATGCCTTTATTAAAACGTTTGAACGAGTAATTAGTTTTACCGAGGCAAAGAATATTCCATTATATCGTACGGACGCAAAGAAACTGATGTATTATGAAAATGGAAAATGGGAACCTTGGACCAAAATTCAAATCGAAAACTTTGTCTTTAAAGTCCATCACAAGATCATGCATCAGGTAATGATATGGCAGCAAGAACATAGTAATGAACTTGAATTCAAAGAAAGTCTCCAACAATGGTTTCACGAACTATTAAAGAAATTAACCAATCGTAAGGCATTCTCGGTGGACAAAGTAAAACGCCGCCTAATTGGAATTTTGAATTTTGATAATAATATTGATGATTAATAGAAAATTAATTGTTCGTATAGTATATGAATAAGCAAGTATATATCGAATCGCACGGACATAATGAAACATATATAAATGGTAGACAAGTGAACCAAAATACATATCACATGGAAATTCCCGACGGCAATGAAATAAAATTGGATTTAAACTTGAATGGAGATCAATACGCAATTCGTGATTTTACAATAAACGATTTAGAGAAAATGTTACATGCGCCCATGACTCATCGTCCCACGTCATTTGCCCGTTCAATCATTGCTGAATCAAATAAACACATTGATATACCTAAACGTTCATCAAACAGACGTAGTCGCTCTTCTTCAAATAAATTATCACGTAGATCATCACGCAGATCATCTCGTAGATCATCTCGTAAATTAACACGTAGAAAATCGCCCAGAAGATCTTCACCCAGAAGATCTTCACCCAGAAAATCTTCACCCAGAAAATCTTCGAACAGATCTTCAAACAAGTTAACAATCTATTAAATAATATTTAGCAGTTGTTTGTCACTTTGGAACATATTTAATGTAGCCATTTCAGTTTTATCCACAAATACTATTTTTTCATGAATATTCCTTTTGATTTTTTCTTCGTCCAATATTTTACCAATAAAAAATCGACACATGTATTTATCTCCCATTGTACAACTATATATTTCGCGATCAATGTATATGGTAAGATTCAGTTCCTCTTTCCACTCACGTTGTAAACAATGCTGAATTGTTTCATCCTGTTCCCTTTTCCCACCAGGAAATTCCCAAAAACCACCATCTTCCGAATCAGATGTACGTAATCCCATGAGAATCTTGCCTTGACTATTATAGAGAACACCACATGCTACTTCTTGGCGACACATTGTATATAGTAGTCATTTCTCTTTAAAGTAAAATTGAATATAAATTTCCAAAGGAAGCACCTTATATATAAAACCTAAACGATGGCGTTTGAATATTTACCAAAGATGGACTTGAACATTGATCACATGAAAGTGTCGAACGCACACGAACGCGACCAGCATATTTTATTTGATGAACCAACTCATGTATACACTATTTTGAGCGATCCCGGACAAAAATATACTTCGGTAACCACATGGAATCATGGACATTTCGAAGGATTCGATGCTCCCAAGATTATTGACAATATGATGAAGTCTTCTAGATGGCCGCAAAACAAATACTTTAGAAAAACCCCACAGGAAATCATGGATTTATGGGATGCCAATCGCGATTCAGCTGCGAGAGCTGGAACACTGATGCATTTCCAGATTGAATGCTTTATGAATCTCGGGCAGTTTGTTCCACATATAAAAGACCCAACACTCGGACAACTATACGAGTATTATTTGTCGAACCCTGCTTGCTTGAACATCACGCCGTGTATCGAATGGGAATACTTTGAAAAGTTTGTAAACGATCATAGTCATTTCACCCCTTACCGAACGGAGTGGACAATTTTCCACGAAGATGTAAAACTTTCTGGGTCAATCGATATGGTCTTTTATGACCCCGACGACCATAATAAGTTATTGATTTATGATTGGAAGCGATCGCGTGAGATCGTCAAAGTTAACAGCTGGAACAAGTGCTCACATAAGCCTGAACTTTGTCATTTGCCCGACACCAACTATTGGCACTATTGCCTACAACTAAATACATATAAAAAGATACTAGAAGAAAAATACAACAAAAAAATTACAAACATGTATTTGATTTGTATTCATCCCGAAAACAAATCAAAAACGTATGAAAAGACCAAGGTGGCAGAACTAAACGACGAACTGGAGGAAATGTTTATACAGCTGAAAAACGTATAAAACAATTATGATATATATTATATGCAGTTTGTGAAAGACAATCCTATGACAATTATTGCTACAACCTTATTTTTTATATTGTCGTGCAATGCCGTCGTCCATTATTACAATAAAGAATCGACGCCGTTCAAAATAGCGTATGACCCGTTAGAAGAATATATCTCGAAACGAAATAAACGTTACGACATTCTAATAGCAAATTCGGAACAAAAAAAAATACCAAATCAAGAAATAGAAACAAAAATAAAGAAAACCAATATTCTGCTCGAGTCAACTCCGTTGGGAAATATAATTATGTCATATGATCAAGAGAAAAATGAATTCGAATATTATGCGAATAGATCATTCCCTTACAGAATTTTGGAAATAGTGGCTAAAAAATATGTGACCACTTTTGGTTGTACACAGATATACAAGTATATGGAAACATCCGTGTCAAGCACCCAGGCTAAACAACCACAACATAAGGCATATGCGAAATTAAAACCCGTACAAACTCTAAAGGTGGTGAAACAAATGAACGTTTACCGCATGAAGGGTCAAATAGGAGATTCCGATTTCATTCAACCTCGAATGAATAAAACAGAAACGAGTACAATTTCATATAGCGATTTTAAAAAAGGTAAATAAAAAGGTAAATAATAAAAACTAGTGTTATTTTAATGGCTGAGGAAATAGACGATAATTCAGCAGATTTAAAAAACGCAGATGAATATGTTGGTGTAATAGACGGAAGCGATGAATCTATATACAATTCTACTGAAGGAGCTTTCAAAAAAATAACCAAGTCTATATACAATTTAGCAACATATAAAACAGCTGAGATTGCTGTGAACATTTTCGATTCCTTGACATTATTGACCTTTGGTATGCAGGAAATAAGTGATGCCCAGCGTGAAGCAATTATCAAAAAATTAAAACATAAGCGTGCCGTAATTGAAGAACTTAGCAAAGATCCAGAGATACAAGAAATTGTTCTGGATATATCTAAGTCGGTTGTCGAATTATTAAAAATATTTATAGAAACAGCAAAAGACCCAGAATTACTGAATATATCAAAGGGTACAATGCTAGCAATATCAAATTCGATGTTAGATTCGATGAATGAAATGATGAATGTCGGAAAAAATATGGTGAAGATTATACCAGGTATTGGTGACGCATATATTATTATAGACAATGTAGTGACTACTGCGAAATGGTCAACTGGTTTTATGAAAGACAATGCTTCAATGATTGGTAAAATTTCACGCGTAGCTAATAACGTAAGTAATAAATTATCAAGTAAAATGAAAGGTCCAAATTCAGATATTTCTAATAGTTTAGAAGGTTTAAAACACATGGAAGGTCGTTTATCCAAGAAAATAGAAGATGCAGGTGACTTAATATCCACGAATATATTTCCGTATAGTAAACAAGATATCAAAACAGAAGATGAGCTCAAACAAGATGCTGAACTCAAAAAAGCAGAACTCCTGAAAGAAGAAGAGCTCAAAAAAGAAGAGGAGCTCAAAAAAGCAGCGGAAATACTAAAAGAAGAGGAACTTAGAAAAGAAGAGGAGCTTAAAAAAGAAGAGGAACTCAGAAAAGCAGCGGAACCAAAAACAATGAGCGGTCGTATGCTTAATAGTATGACAAAAGATAGAGGTGTGTCTAGCCGTTTCAAAAATATGTTTAGGTCTGCACCAAAAGTAGAGGAACCACCACCCACGACACCAGCACCACCAGCAACATCAACAACACAACCAGCAACATCAACAGCACAACCAGCAACATCAACAGCACAACCAGCAACATCAACAGCACAACCAGCAACATCAACAGCACAACCAGCAACCACGGAACCAGCAACAGCAACACCACCAGCAACAGCACCACCCACAACCACGGAACCAGCACCCAAAAAAAGTCGTTTTAGCAGGATGTTTGGTAGGTCTAGTAAAGGAGGTGGTTCAAAACGTAAAACACAAAAACGTAAAACACAAAAACGTAAAACACAAAAACGTAAAACAAAAAAACGTAAAACAAAAAAGGGTAAAACAAGAAAATATAAAAGGCTAGGAATTCTTAAAAAGGGCAAATCAGAGAGGAGGAGAAAAACATGTAAGCGAGTAAACTTTACTATTTAGATAAATTTCCAATCTACTGGAAAATCGCTTCTTATGTCTACACATTGAACCTGACATTTGACAATAGTATCATGTGTAGACTTCTGTTTTAATAATTTTGGTTTAAATCCATATTCTATGCTTGTATGTGGTATATACGCGAAGTCGCATTTATATTTTTCGCATATGTGTTTAAATGTATCCCAATATTCGCATGTTCCGTCATATCCCCATGAGCACATTTTGTTGGTTTCATTCTCATAAAACGCTGAATCATAGAATGTAGATTTTCCATGTATTAAAACTTCAAATGTATCTCCATATTTCTCTATTATTTCGTCGTACAATTTATAGGCATCCTCTTTCGTCATAAAGCACGCAATCGTTAGATGACCTATATGATTCGTGTTAAATTTCTTTTGGTCGTATACTAACCATATTCCATATTTATATCCCATATTATATTGTATGAATATTTTTAGAAAATATCATATGAATATCCATATTAATTGATATAATTTCATATTTAAAAATCACATCAATTACTAAGAATGCCTGACAGCTCATATCTAATGTTATTGTATTTCGTCAACAAAAAAGAGAATGCGCAAAAAAATAGAAACGTGTATAAATCAATACGAAACGAATCAACACGAAACGACTCGAAACGAACCAAAACCAAACTGGTGACATTTGAAGAAAAACTATTAATGTTGTGTGAATAAATATCTACAAATTGTCCTATTTTGTATTTCCACTATTTTTTTCTTTACAAAAGTCCAAAAATCCAACACTCTTTTCCAAATCAAAACTTGTGGCAAGATGATTTTTAGCCAACTCGTAAATCACCTTCTCATATTCTGACAAGGTGTTAATATATTCCATTTCGATGGTTACACTGAAATTTTTTTCCTTATCCATAGTTAATTATATATAATATAAGACTAGATAACGTATTATTTCAATTTTACAAAAAATTGAAATGAACCATGACGTACTCATATAGTTACATAATCAAGATGACTACTAATACTATTCACAGACACTTTACCCGTTCCAAAACCTCCATGGCTCCATCCGTTTACCGCACGCGTCTCCAAACAAATATACGTAATGAAGTGAGTCAACAAATCGCTCAGCATATTCTGGACCAGCAACCTCAACCTCATACACAAGACCAGCAGCCTCAGCCTCACCACTACAATACGCGTCTTCAACTGAATAAAAATGTGTATAATACGGATATCGATTTCGATGAAGCAAGTAGGGCTTGGCGAGCAAACAAACATTGTCATTCAGAAGGCACGTTTACCTATAGAGATGATAATCTATTAGATATGTAAATAATATCAAGTCTCATAATTATTGTTTTTTACTTGTTGTTGTTGCTTTCGTCATCCATGATATATGGTACATGATTTGTTTTATAAATTTCAAGTACCTCACGCACTACCTTTTCGCGTTCTACATCATCAGTATCAAATTCAACAGAACCAATGCTATCAGAACGTCTTCCTTTCATCTTGTTCAGAAAATCTTCAAGTCCATTCATGCCATGACGCATATCGTTCTGTTCACAATCGCCTGTAATTACAAGACGTGTGTTTTCACCAATACGGGTCAATAACATTTTCATCTGGGCAATGGTGCTGTTTTGCATTTCGTCCGCCACAATCCAGCAATTTTTGAAAGTACGTCCACGCATGAATCCTAGAGGAGATATTTCTATTTTTTCATCGGTGATTAAAGCATCAATATCCTTTTGTGTCATGAAATTGTGAAAAATATCGTATATGGGACGCATCCACGGAAGCATTTTATCTTCCAATGTTCCGGGTAAAAAACCAATGTTTTCATCCACGCTCACTGAAGGACGAGTAAAGATAATCTTATTGTACTTTCCACTTAAAAAATGCTTGATCCCTTGCTCAACGGAAAACAATGTTTTACCTGTACCTGCTGGTCCGGACGCAAGAATAATCTTATATTCATTGGTTGTTAAACATTGCATTAATTTTGTCTGTGATTTGTTCCGGGGACTGCTATACTTGGATGATTCTACAAACAATTCCTTGTCATTTTCCTCATGTTGGTGTTGGTCCATTGTTCGCTTCCCTCTTTTTGTTTTTGTCATTAATACACTAAATTAAAAAAATAAAAAAATATAAATGTATTGTTTTTTATTTTTTAGACAACATACATATGAATTTTCGCCCATACATATCAATATTTTGTTTTTCAATGAGTTTGCCCATTTTGTAATCAAAGTCATATTTCAGACTCAGTATCATGAATAATTGTGGCATATCTTGTATGGTCATCATTTTATCACAACATGTATTGTTTTTAAATGCGTAATTACACATTGTAAATGTACCACATGGATGATAATTCATTTGCTGAAAAGAAGACAATGGTTTGCGAAGATAACGTACACACATATTCATTATATCTACATCCTGTGTTTCACATACTAGAATCTGGATGTATTGTTTTTCATATGAATCGTAATAGGGTTCGCTGTAAATAATTGTCATATACATTGTTTACAATATATATATTCTTTTAATCGTCATTCTTTAAATCGTCATTCTTTTCAATGATTCCTTTTCCAAATGTTCCAATTGCGCCTGTGTATTGATGCCCATAACCTCTATATTTCGTTTTTTTGGTAGTACACACACCTTTACGGAATTGGCATGTTCTTCGAGCATAAAATTAAACATATCAGGCAAATAATATTCATTGGCTTTATTCTGATTGGTGATTTTTGGAATAAATCGTTTAAGAGAGGCGGACGTAATACAATAAATTCCGGCATTACATAATGTGATTTTTCGCAGATCATCGGTACAATCTTTCTCTTCACATATATACAATAAATTGTTTTCAACTTCCACTACACGACCATAACCAACATTGTTATCAGGTTCAAAAGCCAATATACGCCCAATGACGTTATTTTCCGATTTGAGTTGAAACACAGATCTCAATGTTTTATGATTTATGTTCGGTACGTCACCGCTTAATATAATGGTTTGTTCGTCGTCTTGTAAATGGGGCAAACAACATAATACGGCGTGTCCGGTTCCCTGTGGATTCTCCTGTAGAACATATCGTATGTTTTTATCATTTGGAAACCACTTTTCGATTACATTTTGAATGGCAACTCCCGTTGTCTTTCCCACCACTACAAGTATTTGACTGGCATCGAGCATCAACGATTCGCGAATAACATGGACAATCATTGGTTTATGATGAAATGGCACCAATACTTTGGGTACATCCGTTAGCATACGTTTGCCCATTCCTCCGGCTAAAATAATAACTTGAACCATGATACAAGTGATTATTTTATTTTTAATTTATTTACGTTAATAATGTTTTAGACAGATGCGGATACAGATTCTTCGATCGCGGCATCATTACTTGTAGCAGCAGTACAAGCTCTAATAGTAATAACAGCATCTTGTTCGTTGGTGATTTCCATAATGGACTCTACAATGTCTTGTTTATTGTCACACAATGCTTTCTGTGCGCGTTCCTTGGAACATTCCGTTTGCTGAATAACCAAGTCCACGTCGGTTTCACTTGCCTGGTTAGCGCCAGCACTGGTAGATGCCAATTCTTCAGCAAGTTTATCATAATCACCACTTTCCTTCAATTCGAAAATTTTCATGATACTATCGACAATATCCTTGTTATTTTCTTGATACATTTTCAAGGCAATATCTCGGCTACATTCGGTTTGTTGCATAATGGTATCAATATCCTCATTCGCGCCCTCTGTATTAGATGAGGGCTGTTGAAATTGAAAATTAGATTGCTTTGAAGGTTGATTTAATTGGGCAAGTTCAGGCATAATATCCAATAAACTAGGCATTTGTGGCATTGAACTCTCTTCGGGTAATAGGTTTTTTTCTTGAAGGATCTTTTCATAAAGGGCTGTTCTGTTCAACATGTTCTGAATAAAGGCTTCGGCATATTTACTTGGAACCCCTTGAATACCCTTACCAGCAATAGGTACACGAACTGGTGGATACATTTGGGATGCTTGTTGCATTTGTAATTTAAGAGTATGGTTTTCGGTAACAAGTTTGTTCAAAAGTTCAATCATCTCCTTTGTCTCTAAAACAACTGGTTTACCATTCATGTTCATACATATTTTATTTTGCATACTATTCATAAGCTCAGTCATCTTACTTTGCTCCTCCTTTATCTTACGCAAATTTTCAATGACATCCGGTTTATGTTTTACTTCACCAGGCTCATAATCGCGTAACAATGTTTCAATCGTATTAAGATAAAATTCTTTCAACGCATCTTCCTTGACAAAATCGCCAACTGGAACATCGATTTGTTTCCACGACTTATTTGCAGTTGTTAGCAATTCTTTCTTGTCAAACGAATTATGGCTATGTGAAAAAACAAGGATTGTCTTTTGAGCTTCCAATTGTACCATGGGAATGGTTTGACCTTTCAAAAAATCACGTTCTTCGCCCATTGACACTGCTTCGTTATAACTTGTCTGATCAAGCAATGCGCGACGGAAAGCGAATGTAGCCGCGGTCGCATGATTCGGTCCATAGGGTCCAAATTCAACAATTTTCTCAATATGTTTAAAATAGACATGAATAATTGTGGAACCAGCAACTAATTTTTCGGGATACGCCTCCAACATTTCAACTGCGTGACTCACACGTTGAGGAGGATAATAATCATCGTCATCCATATAGACAATAATATCACCGGTCGTCTTTGTATGCATCAAATTTCGTTTTTTTCCTAAAGTCATCTTTTCATCATAAGCGTAGTATTTGATTTGCGGTATATTTGCTTCCTTGATGATATCCTCAATCTTATCTGTACCATCATCAATGATAATCCATTCCATACGCTCTAAAGGATAGTCTTGATGCTTAAAGCATTCAATAGCTGCCTTAATAAAAGGACGACGATTAAAAGTAGGTGTACAAATGCTTACTAAAGGACGTGTTTTTTTGTCAGCCATTCTCTAATTTAATAGTTGATCTTTTTTTAAACATTTTAATGTATAGAACATCAAACAAAATATACGTAATAAAAATTATGTATATTTCAAATTAAATTATTTCAAATTAAATTATTTGTTAAATTATGGTTACTATGCTTACATATCACCGCCATACTTGGAACCAGCAAGATTGGTAAAAGTGTTAGTACCCTTGGCAGTCCAGGCAATATCGATGAATGCCTTGGGAACACCCGCATCGTAGAAGGCGTTTAATCCAGCAACACGAGATGTGGCACCACTTACGGAAGAACTTCCAAGATTACCTTTGGTGGCAGCCAAAAGAAGACCAAGCATCAATGTCTGGGCTTGGGAACTTGTATTGAGAATATCATCGTCAAGGGCAACTTCATTGGCAATTTCGGCAGGTGTGAATTGTTGGAGATAAGGAATCCAGTAAGAAAGATGTTGATTGGCAAGGAATGCATCACTGCTTTCGCCAAATAGAGCTAGGTAGTTGGTAGTTTTGGTAGCCCACTCGATAACTTCTTGTTCGTATGCGTCAATGGCAACTCTGGCTCCCTTGTTACCAAGAATGGTATTGAAAAGACCAACAGATTTGCCGTAGACAACCAATAACTTCAAGAATCTTCTTGTGAGTACTTCTGTGGAGCTGGTTGTGTTGACGGCGGTGGTTTCGGTGCCGGAACCAGTCCAGTGGGAAATGGTATTTAATGTGGTCTCTCCAGGGGCAGCGACACCTGTGGATAATGTAGATAGAGCCTTGATGGTCTCATCGGGATGAAGTTCGAGTAAATCGATGATTTCATGATCTTCGATCAAATGTTGATCACTTGAATCTTTGCGGATCAAGTAGTTAGCCATGACATGTGTCATGCAACCGGGAAGACTGCGGTTATCGTACTCAGCATCGTCATTATCGTAACTTAGAACACCGGCAGCAGTCTGGCGAGTAATACGTGTTGCGTTCGCAACAAAACCAGTCACATCAGATACATCGCAGAAAAGAGCGGGGGGGACAGGAGACCACGAAGTGATTTCGGCTAGAGCTTGCTTGGCAGTCTGGAAAGAACCCTTTACGAGAACACCATAGACCCAATCAAGAGGTCGACTTTGAGCAGATATATCGTATGAAGCAGGTCTAACTTGTATATCAGTATCTAAATGTCTGAATGTATTACGGAAAACTGTTACACCATTTAACACGTACATATTAGCACTAATATCGGAGGCACCTTGCCCAGCATTGGAAAGATCGAAATAACGAAGTGCGACATTGGCAGTATGTTGAAGATCAGTGTAATCGAAAAACATGGATTGGAAATGAGCGGGAGTAAAGTGAGTTGCCAAATCGGTATTACCACTATTACCAGGATTGATACCATCAGTGGATGCATTGCCAAAATTTTGATGAAGGTGATTATTCTGTAATACCTTTCTTCCTGCTGCGAGTCCAGCGTTTTTAAGTGCGGCGAAATTGAGATCTGATACACCAGTACCAGCGATATCTAAGGTGGGAACACGGGAGCGGATATTGTATACATCATCCATCATGAATAAACCGGAACCATGGCGATCACCAATAATATCTTTGAAATCTTTCCACCCGTGTTTGTTGGCGAGGGTAAAGATAGATCTACCTAAAGGAGATCCGTCCACATTCACAAGTTTGCCATTAACGTCAAGGATGGCTCCGGCGGCACCGGCAAAACTTAATGAAATATCATTCTCGGTGTAATTGTTGAAGTCATTATCAGTTGTTTCCAAAAGAATACGTAATAATTCATCCTTTGCGGCAGTCACAGGAGTGTATCTGGTTAAACGAGGATCTGTCGTAAGACGAGTTTTATGTGTGTCCCATGTTTCCTTGCTGGAACCAACGTAAGTGGTGGGGGCAACAATACCGGCACTGGACCAGTTGTAATCGGGGTCACTTTCAATGAATGCCTTGATTTGGGTAAGGTAATCAACGAAACCGGTGATTCCTGTTGCGCGCGAAATATCATCGTGCTTGAAACCTTTGGTATTGTCGAATACTTCGATGGCTCCGTAATCAGTGACTTGGTCAACTAAACCACCTGTGGAACCGAAGACAACGGCGAATTGATCTTGAATGACTCCGGCATTGGTGCCGGAAGAGTTACCTACTCCACTTACCAAACCAGAGGCTAATTCTAAGGCATAGGCTTCAGCAACCTTGGAGGAAGTGAATCCGTAGTTCTTCATGATAGCGAATTCGTTGGTAAGATTGGGTAAATTGGCGGCGGCTACACCAGGGTTGACACCGGAATCGTTGGCGTAGCCAGCAAGACCGGTGGCTCCGAAACGGATTTCATTCTTCAAAGCAGTAGCAGTTGTCAAGTAAGTTTTACCTAGACCAACCTCGGTCTTGAAAAGGCCAGCTTCCAAGAAGGGACCAACTTGGAAACTATTATCTACATTTACGGAAACCGCTCTGATTTCCTTGAAAGAAGGAATGGGTGTCATCAAGTTGAGGAAATTGAGGTAATCACGGGAGCGTGCGGCATGCGAACCAGCATCAACTGTATCGGTACCTATATTGTGGGCAATGTTGGAACCAGTACCTTTTTTAGTCACGTAATCGCCCGATCTTGTTACACCTCCTAAGATTGGTGAAGGGGTTGTGTGGAACAAGTCGAATATGGCAGAAACATCGGATACGGCACTATTAGAGTCGAAACGAATGTTTTTGGCAGCGGACACGGCAGATAAATCGAGCCAGTTAATAGCGTTTAATTTAGGTCCTTCAGGGAATTCGAAACCGGCACCAAGTGAGACAGATAAATCATTCACAATGAAACCATCAATATTAGTCATGTTATCACTGATATCTGCGTAACCTTGGAACAAAGCATTTATTAATTTGTCTGAACCGGCTCCAAGAGTCTCGCCATCAGATGTGGCTAGATCGACACCAAGATCACGTCCAACTACAACAGGTGCAGATAATGCCTGAATCTTAGATAAAGGAATGGCATACATAAGAGATGAGGCAGAAACATCAAGTTTGTCTTTACGTGCGAGTTTGACCATGGTAGGTAAACCGAAGGCATCTACTAAGTTGGCCATTTCTGTGTAAGTCATACCCACACCAACTTCAGCACCACCAGATAAATCCTTTTTCTCAGTGAGGTCGGCAACTAATTCAGCAAGGGAAACGAAAGCTTCACCACCTAAAAGTGTTTGAGGAAGATTAAAAGTTCCACTCATTATAACTTAACGTGTGAAAAAAAACTAATAATAAAGTTTTAAATTCATTTCTAAATAGTGATCGAATGCATAGTCGATGTCCTTTGAATTCCACGAATCTGTATTTGTAAGAAAAGATTTCCACACAATTGTTCTGTCAGATATTTCTTTATTACCTTGTTTACCGCCAATTAAATGATTAAAAAATATGTTTTCTGGCAGCGTTTGTAAATTGAATTTTTCCTTAATGTTTTGTGTATCCTTAAAAAATGGTTTATTTTCCAATGTATCTAAATTTTCTAATGCTTCTAACAGCATTGTTTTATTACGAAGTGAAAAATTAGAACAAATGGTATTCCCATCCAAAGTGATACCACTAAAATGGTTATTATCATTAAACATGGATGGATCTATATTATCGCAAATTAATCCACCAACATCGGTGAAAAACAAATAGTTCCCATTGAAATTATCATAAAAAGAAGGACTTAAACAATACTCATTATAGTCGTCAACAAATACTACTGGATCGTCCAATACAACAACCTTGATGGAAGGATGTATTTCGTATGTGAGTTGTCGCATAAATTCTTTGTTTCCGTCACAACATACAATCGTGTGAGACCACGAGTCACCCAATTTCCAAATATTATTACGTAATAAAGATTCAACATGAGGAAATTGTTCAAAACAAAAGAATACATGTTCGTTCTCAAGATCTTCTTTCAAATCTCCAATAGGCAAACTTCGGAAGAAGTCTAAATAACGAAATAATAAATATTCGCGATGTTTATTTTCCACTACGTCATCATTTAACTTTTCCTCGTCTACACGATATGTTTCTGTATAAACGTATGGAATGCCTGTTTCTACAACTGATTCGTCAAGAATCTCGTATGACACTTTATCTACATTCACCGTATATGTTTCCTTCACCATGTCGTTATTCTCTTGAGAGCTCATATAACAAGTATATGTATTAAATTCTATATATTTAAACTAAATTATGTCTCTAAATATATTGGATACATTTCTCGATTATTTACTTGCGTTTTCGTTGACCGCGTTTTTTCGATTTCGAAACATTCTGATTGACATTTTTTAAGTCTAATGTTTCACATACGTCTTCGTCCTTGTCTTCTTCCTTGTCTTGTAATAATCTGGTTATTTTGGAGATGTCTTGATTATTTTTAACAGCATTTGTTAATTGTTCAATCGCGCTGGAAATACGACTTTGTCCATTTGTTTCTACTGATACCGCTGCAACTACCGCTCCTTCATTTACATTTTTTACCGCTGCTTCATTTACATTTTTTACCGCTGCTTCATTTACATATTTTATATTATTCATGTTGGCAATTTTCTGTTTAATTCCTGAAAAATTTATCTTGGCAATACTCCCATAATCTGGCGCCACAGATAATGTCTCGTCAATCTCATTTTTCTCCGGATTAGATATATTAATCGCATCATCGATTATTTGTCTATCGTTAATGATAATGTCCGTTTCTGGTTTATTTATAATGCAATTTGGATTCGCTTGACTGCGTGGAACTAAACGTACTCTACTTTCGGGTGTAGTTGTTATCACACGACGTTCAACCTCTTTACCAACAATTTTTGTAGTTGGGTAAAGAGTTTCACCATCTACATAATATTCTGAATTATAGAACTCATGTAAATATATATATCTGCGTATATCCTTTTCACTTGTAAAGTTTGTTTTACGAAGGATAAAAGACATGGAAGTGCGAAATTTTCGGTCGTCTTTTACAATACCATTCATCATACCCCCATAAATATTATCATATGTAATATTCCAATCACAGAATTGATATACATATTCGTCATCTATCTTTGAACTATCTAACATGAATAAAAATATTTTTTTGTATAAATCGATATCAATGAGTGATAAATCATTTTTTAATACCAGATAGTGATCATATAATTTCGAATCGTATTTTTTATGAAAATCATTACTATACAAGAAAAACATTTTGCTCATGTTTTTAGAGTCGTCTTTATGATCAAAACATGATACAAATGCTTCTCCGTAGTGGTTCCAATCGAATTCACTACTTACGTTGTATTTTATTTGATAGTATTTTTCATCTAATGCAAAATCATGAATACCTTTTTTATGATAATATGCATACATATCACATGTATCACTTGATTTCAATTTGGATATTTCATTTACTTCTTGGTAGCGTTCTAAATACGTGCGAGAATCAAATGTTTCATGTATGTCAAATCGCAATCGAAAATAGGTATCATCCAACACATATTTTTCTTTATCAAGGCTATTATAAAATTCGTATACATCGATATCATCGTCTATATCTATGTCTGAAATTAGGTCCGCAATACCTTTGTGGCGTTGTATCAATGTATGAATATCAAAATACCTATGGATTTGCATTAAAATTTGATAATATTTACTATCCAATATATAGTCATATTGTCCCGATGAATCAAAAAATTTGTATACTGATACATCTGTATTATCAATGTTATTTTTTTCTAAAAGTGTTGGATATCGTTCCAAATAACATTTTACATCCAGATTATCTGGTATGGAATATTTTAATCTGAAATATTTATCATCCATACCATATATAGTGCTAGCTTTTTCATCATATAATTTATATAGTCCAACTACATTTTTAAACGTATATCGTCGTATATTTCCAAAGCGAGGATAACGTAATAAATAGTAGTATATATCGAATTCTTGTGGAATAGTAAACTTGGACCGATACATACGATCTTGCTTTGAGTTTTGAAACGTATTTAAAAAGCGCTTTATGTCATTTGGAATGACGTCTGAAATTTCTTGTTTTGTAAATACTGACGATACCATACTTACATTGTCGTCTTCAAAACCATGTTGCGATGATCTAGGAGTTCTTCTTGATGCGACACTCATATTGTCATAAATAGGAACACTGAGTTCGCTCATGTTATCATCATCACGATTACGTGAATATTGATTGTAATTATGTATATTTGATTGAATATTTGCTCGGGATAATTTTAAAAAATCCCCATTATGACCTCTGCTGTTTTGTTGTGCCTGCATGTTGGATGTTAATGACATTCGACCCCCAGATCGAGGTTGTGACGACATATTATATAAACGATTTCTTTTTTTTTACTAAATGAAACTTATAATGTCTAAATAAATACGATTGTATTATTCGACAGTGACTACTTTGGCTAGATTACGTGGCATGTCAGGATTATAGCCATATCGCAGCGCATTATAGTAAGACAACAATTGCAATGGTAAGATCGATAAAACATCTGCGAATATATTGTGACCGCAATGCAATGAAATAAATAAATCATTTTCATCTAAAAAGTCGGCTGTCTCTTCATAACTAATGTATAAAATATTCGCATTCCTTGATTTAAGTTCTCTATATACGTTATGTATTTTGCTTTCGTGGCAAGAATTTGTATGAATTAAAATAACAGGAAAGTCTTTCTTTAACAACGCTAGCGGACCATGTTTCAAACTGCTGGCACTATATCCTTCGGCGTGAATATAAGCAATTTCTTTAATCTTCAACGCTCCTTCTAAAGCAATTGCGTGTCCGCGTCCCTTTCCTAAAAGAAAGCAATTGGGGAAATCGCGGAAAAAATCTACAAACGAATCCATCTTTTTATAACATTGGTTTAAAGTGCGCTCCATATTGGTATGTAAATTTCGAAGATCGCTTACATATTGTCTACGCTTGTTCGCATTAACATCTCTTTTTTGCGCAAACCATACAGACATTAATGACAATACGATGACTTGCGATGTAAATGATTTTGTGGAAGCAACACCTACTTCACGTCCGGCATTTAAATACACTCCGCAATCTACTTCACGAGCAATGAGTGAATCAACAACATTCACGACACCTATCAAAAATAAATTGTTCGATCTACCAATTTGAATACATCTATGTAGATCTTTGGTTTCACCGGATTGAGATAAAAGAACCAGGCCGGTTATTCCATTGCGTGGAACGTCCTTCATATCGAAATCTGCTCCATCAAATAATTGAACACTTGTAAAGTTCGACAATTCTTTGAAATACTCCATACCTAATAATCCAGCATTGTAAGACGTACCACATCCAAGTAATATCAAGTGATCTATTGCCATTAATTGCGCCTCGTGTATTTCTAGACCCCCTAATTTCACACAATCATTGCTCAGTACACGTCCTCCTAAACTAATGGCTCTTAATGACGAGTCAACTTGTTCCATAATTTCCTTTTCCATAAAGTGAGAATAAGGAGCTGGTCCAAAGGACGTTTGTTGAAATTCGAGTGTTTTTGTTTGGTATATTTGCTGCGTATCACATCGTATAGAATCTGTTGAGCCTGGCTCATAGTATAAATGGCAAATATCGTGATTGTTCAGAATAAAGTAATCTTGAACCTGGTTATTGAAAGCACTTTGTTCGCTAACAATATACGCACAATCTTCTTGCTTTCCGATGAGCAATGGACTTCCGTGACGTGTACAAAATAACTCATTCGGTTTATCGGAACACATGATAACCAAAGCCCATGTACCTTCCATTTGTCGGCATACTTCTTGGATTGCCATTGATATGTTTTTATCCTCTTCCTTTTGTTCTTGGTATACAATCGAAAGTAAATTGACAATGACTTCGCTATCGGTTTGGGAAGAGAAAGTCGCTCCTTTACACGTACATTTATTTTTCAACGAGGCATAGTTTTCAATAATGCCATTGTGTACCAATGTAAATTTGCCATCATAAGAGGTATGTGGGTGTGAATTTGCGTCAGTTTTACCACCATGAGTCGCCCATCGCGTATGCGCAATACCAGACAGAATATTTTCTTGGTCTTTAATATCACCCTCCCCAATCACCTTATGTAATTTATCTAAAGCAATCTGATCATCGGTGGATGCGTATTTGTATACATCGAAAGCAGAAATTTCTTCCTTATAATAGGCAATTCCAGCTGAATCGTAACCTCGATTTTGTAATTGTCGAATTCCTTCAAATAAATGAATTAACGCATTTCGTTGCAGAATACCAACAATACCACACATTGTGTCTTAAATATAAAGATGAATTTTACTTTTATATTTAAACTATTTCACATAATCTATTCCACGTAATCTATTTTCTAGTTTTTCTAGCCTTTCTAGTTTTTCTAGGCTTCTTAGTTTTTCTAGGCTTCTTAGATTTCTTAGATTTCTTAGTTTTTCTAGATTTGCGAGCTTTTTTGGCACAGGGTGTTGATGAAGATGACGAACCTTTCTTATATGTTTTGCCGGCAAGTACGAGTACTTCTTTGAAAGATTTACCCGCGTTTGCTTTTCGCGTTACTTGGACGTGATCCATCCAAGGGTTTCCCATTTTTAATATAGCAAGAGAAATAATAAAAATTGATTATTTTACGACTAAATGTTCTCTATATAAAACAAGTAATAGGTGACTAGAATATGCCCACAATAACACCGCTTATATTTACGCGACTCCTCTATCCTAAAGATGAGGTGATTCATTCCATATGGTATTGTTTCGAAAACAAGACCAGTTACGAAGAAACCTTATTTTGGTGTTATGAACTTTATATGAGCGGCTTCGAAGAAGAAACCATACAGATTCTCTATACATTGTATTTCTGTTATGTTTCCTTTCACGACAATGAATTACTAAAAAAACTAGATACAATTTATCTACAATGGAGTTTGGAAACATCGAATGAAGAGAAAGCGACATATGTAAACACGTTTTTAGAATCGATATATAATCACAAATATTCAAATATGGTTAAACAACTACTAGATGAATATGAGCAAACATCCAAACATGGTAAGGTAACTCTCTTTAAAGGTAAAAAGCCCAAATGGTTGGAAGAGTATGACTTGAGCGTGCGAAGTTTATTGCATTCGATTTCAAAGCAGAAAATTCAAAATATTTGTCACTTTTTAAAAATAAAGGAAGATAATGAGTCCGAATTAGAAAAAATAGAGATAAATGTCTGTCAATATGCAAATAGCCAAAATAAAGAATATCTAACAAGCAAACACGTTCAAGGTACAACAATCATAATTATTGCGAATATGTACACGTTATTGCATCAACATCATATAGAACAAACAAAAGAAAATACACGGCATTTCAATACACGGCATTTCGACTCTTTAACGGAAGAGAAAGAAACACTAAGCGACTATATATCTACGTTTGAAGAATATTATCCATCGTATGTATACAAAATATTACGCGAGCAACGTATTTATAAATCACGACTTGGGAATATAGATAAATCCCATCTTTCGCTCGAACAAACCAACAAAACGTGGCAGCAATGTTACTATGACGATTGGCTCTATCACGCAAGTTTCAGTCCTTTATGGAAAAACAGAATAGAAACATACGATGGTATAATAGATCATAAAAATCAAAAAGTAGATTTTGATGATTTAGAAACATATAAAGATGATAATACGCGCTTCGAAGAGTTTTACAATCATTACAATTTGGAACCAGACGAACAACCCATTATATATTAAATAATAATTAGTAGATGAACTTTATGAACGTATTTTTGCACTAATAACATTTTGAGTATCAATCGATATCCATTCCGGTTTATAATGTTGATATTTTCGCTCTAGTAATTGTGGTGTATTACAAATATCTCCTCCTACTAATCGTAATATATCATTTGGATAAGTAACTATTTTATTAGTTGATTGATTTAAATAAGCACCCCACCACGATAGCGTTGAATTGCTTAATATATTATGGTTACATAAACTCATACACCATAAATCGATATAATCAAAATTATCTTCGAAATATACAAAGGATACGAGTTGGTTATTATTTTTTAGTTTAAAATTTTGTTTGACTGATGAAATATCATCTGAAAAAACATTTATGATAATTGTTTTATACTCGCGTTTATTGTGTTTTATAATATATTCTATGGCATCGTTACAATAATCAAAACATTCGTCGTATTTTATTTTACACCAATTTAAGCGTATATGGCATGATATATTTAAAACATTACTATTAAATAAATGATTGTATTCATTTTTTATATATAATAAACTAGCGTCGTCAGGAGATATTAATTCACAAATATCTTTATAATACTCATCAAAATATAAAAATGATTGTAAATATCCTGATAAATAACAATTAACATTATTATTTATAGATGAAACGGCATCTATTAATTGTGAGTCATGTAAACTATAATAATTGTTTCTTTCACGAACAGAAACAACATTGTTGTTATTGCGCGGAACACATAATTTTGCCATATTTCTATAAATCGTATTTTTGTGATTTAAACCCCATTTTGTTAATACAACCAATAACTTTATTAATTCACATAAATTAAGTGTATGATTATACTTATAAGATAAACCATATGCACTGAATATTTGAAACAATGCGTTACCCAATCCTGTATTGTTTTTATTTAAATCGGGTGATTTATATTGTGTAAAATGAGGAATGATCATGTTTGTATTTGTATTTGAATATATATTTAAATATATTCCACGTAATATAATATACCATGGATAATAATAAAATTTGCGATCATTATAAATGTATTATGAGTGTAGGTATGAGATGTTTTACCGGAATATTTTTAAAGGCTATGAATCTGAAAAATTTTAGTGGAGTATTCGATGGCATGTATAATACTAAGGTGAGTGATATAATTGATATAATGAAGAATGAAATAGTAAGCAATGAGTTAATTTACACAGAAACTATAAATAATGATATTATACGAAAAATGAATGAAACTATTGGATATAGAACAATACATCGAAGATGTAACTATAAACCGGATGATTTAATTTATTCATATCACCACGCGTTTTTACCACATCATAACTTGAACAATATAAAAGATATTTCTCATTTTGACCGGTGTTTTACTAGGTTAAATAAAATAAAGAGCAATAAAGTAAGAACATTGTTTTGTTTATTTATACATCCTGAATATTCGACTGATTGTGATATTCCATATAAAGATATAGAAAAATTTAAGATTTTTTTAATAGAAAATTATAATTGTAAACTATTAGTATGTAAGTTTAAAAAACAACATAATAATTACAAGTGGAAATGTTTAATAAATGACGAATTCATAACATATATTCATGTAAATAATAGTAGTACAGAGTTTAACGACGTTCAGACGGACATGAATGAAATAATGACATATATGAATGTAAACCAACCTAATTTAATAACATACGATGGTATAGATATATTATAAATACAAATATAAATATAATAATTATATAATTATTATAATTAATGTTTGAATTAGTTGGTAATTATGGAGATGAACACAACATATATTCATATGATACAACAAATTATGATTTCAGATCCTTCCTAGAAAAAACGATGAATGTATCGAGTTTAGATATTGTCGACCAAACATGTGATGAGTATGTCGAAAATAGTAGTGAAATAAATAATAAAACGTACCTATTAAGTGACATAGAAACGTCATTACATAAAAAATTTTATTCAACTATAAAATCGGACGACGAATTTAAAAGAATGTATTGTAGTCTAATAAAAGATATTTATAGTTTTTTTTTCAAAGACGAAAAATTACTAATATACCAATCATATCCGAGCATTAGATTTCAATTTGAAAATAGTACGACTGTTCCAGAACATTACGACGCTGATGAAAAAGCGTCTCATCCTATAGGAGAACGAAATTTCCTACTTCCTGTTACTGAAATGAAAAATACCAACGCACTACATATAGAATCATTGCCCGGAAAAAGAGATTTTAAAGCAATGAATATGAAATTTGGTGAGTTATTATATTTCAATGGTAATCAATGTACGCATAAAAATGAAGCAAACGCGGAAGGATGGGTAAGAATATCGTTTGATTTTAGAATTATTTTATGCGATGATTATTATAAATATATAAATAAAAAAATTACGTATACTAATCCACTAGATGTTAATAGTGATAGAATACCAATTTCCTTAACAATTGGTTCATATTATCAAGTAGCATTTAAAAATGATAATATCGATAAAATGATGGAATGGTATTTGCCAAAATCCAGAGACGCAGATATGTTTATAATGCAACATCGTCCTACATTTGATAAGGAAGAGGCTGATAGTTGCTATAAGTATATGATGGAAGATAATTTTGTTACTGAGCATAAAAAAACAAATGAATTGGAAAAAATGATATCAAACTATTTAAATGTTAAACATACCATTATGACAACTAGTTGTACGGCAGCATTGATATTAGCATTCATGGCACTTGAACTTAAGCCAGGTGACGAAGTAATTGTTCCTAATTATACAATGATTGCTAGTATTAATTCAATCAAACATATGGGCTTAGTTCCAGTTATAATAGATGTTAATCCAAATACATTTTCTCTTGATATAAATGATGTTAAGAACAATGTTACTAATAGAACAAAGGCGATTTTACATGTATCTATTAATAATCGTTATACTAATATGAATGATTTTGTAGTATATTGCAAAGAAAACAATTTATATCTTGTTGAAGACGCTGCCCAATCCATGGGATGTTGTCCTGACGATAAGGCATTGGGGACATATGGAGACATTGGTTGTTTTTCATTAAGTACACCAAAAATTATTAGTTCTGGTCAAGGTGGATATCTTGTTACAAATAATGATAAATTAGCGCTGAAAATTAATCAAATCAAAAATTTTGGTCGCAAAGAAAGTGGTAAAGATATTTTTGAAATATTTGGAATTAATTTGAAATATACAGATATTCAAGCAGTTATAACTATTGAACAAATGAAAAAATTAGATTATCGTGTTAAAAGGATGAGTGAAATATATAATTTATATTACCAAGAATTAAAAAATTATATTAAAATGTTACCTCCACTATTCGAGGGTTGGCATCCATGGTTTATTGATATATATTGTCCTAGTAATATATTTAGAACAGATTTAATTTATTATTTAAAACAGCATAAAATTCAAACGAGAGAAACATACGTAGAAATCAATAAAACCAGCATGTATTATGAAGATTCTATACTTCCAAATAGTAATTATGTATCAAATAATGGGCTTTATTTACCATCTTATATAACATTAACAAATGAACAAATCATACATGTTTGCAATTTAATTAGAGCCTTTATAATCACCAAACAAAATATAGTTGAATATAGACAAATACAAATGACAGATAAAGATAAATATTTACAATTAATGAATGGGTTTAGAGATGTAAATATTGATATGGAATCGACCGAATTTAATAAAATTTACAACAAAATAGTTAATAATGGATGTATTATTGTATGTGAACAAAATGATGAATTAATTGGCAGTATAACAATTATAACTGAACAAAAGTTTATTCATAATTCTGCCATATATGCACATATAGAAGATGTCTTTGTTCACGAATCACACAGACATAAAAAAATAGGCAAGGAATTGGTAAATAAAGCAATCGAATATTGTAAAAATAATAATGTTTTTAAAATATCATTAAATTGTGCTGAAAATTTAAAGGAGTTTTATTTGTTAAATGAATTTGAACATAGACAAATAAACATGTCTCAATTAGTATAAATATTAATTATATCACTAAATTCATTTAATAACAAATCTCTAGTTTGGATTCCTAAATGTATTCTATCACAATATAGGTCACGTTTTGTTTCCATTCTTTCATTGACCAAATATCTAAAAATATCTTTGTATATAATATTATTTTTTTCACACATTTCTTTCAAATAGTTATTAAACTTAGAAGTAATTTTATTTCGTTCTATACAATTTGAATAAGAAGGAATACATGCGTTTCCATTTGGTCCATTATGAATACCAGAACCAATACATCCGTAACATCCAATTTTAAATTCAAAGTTTTTATTCACATCATTGAGAAAATTTATATAATTTTCAACAATATTTTTTATTAGATTGTTCTCTTCTGTTTCATTATTTGATTTAAAACCTATATGACAACGAATATCTGTTTCTCCATACGAAAAAAATACAATATCATTACTAGATAATTCCAAATCATCTAAAAATTTAAATATTATATCCTTTTTACTTTGTATATTATAGCATGTGTAAGGCCAAGTTCTAAAAGAATTAAAATATTCGTTTGTTGTTAACTTTTCATCAGGTGTCATATAATTTTTATTATCATTAATTACAAACGAAGCAGTATGACTATCTCCAAATAAAACAATCATTATATATAAATATATAAACATATATTTACGTATATATTTATTGTAAATGAATAAAACCCATACAATAATAATTCAAGGTGGATTAGGCAATCAGTTATTTCAAATTTTCGCATTAATGGGTTATTGTATAGAAAATAAATGTAATTATATATTCCCAAAAAATATGCAAATATGGGACAAATATAGACATCCTTATTGGGATAGTTTTCTATGTGAATTGAATAAAAATGTTAAACCAAATAAATTGGTCGATTTGTTTATAGAATACATTGAACCTAATTATCAGTATAATGAACTACCAATATTTACAGGTCATACTAAATTGAATGGTTATTTTCAATCCGAATTATATTTCAATACACATTTTGAAAAAATATGTAATATACTTAGCATTAGAGAAAAGCAAAGTAATATTAAAGATAAATATATTCATTATGAAAACACAATATCACTACATTTTAGAATGGGTGATTTTGTAAATCCACACCACCATCCTATTATGTCAGATTCATATTATGTAAATAGTCTAAATCATTTAATTAAAAAAACAAACATGGAAGAATGGAATGTATATTATGCATGTGAAAAAGAAGATGATAATGTAGTATTGATACGAATTAATAATATTAAAGAAAAACTTAAACATTTGACATTTATAAAAATACCAAATGAACTAGAAGATTGGGAACAAATGCTTTTAATGAGTTGTTGTAGTCATAATATAATAGCGAATAGTTCTTTTAGCTGGTGGTCTGCTTATCTAAATAATAATAAAGAAAAAATTGTTTGTACTCCATCAATATGGTTTGGACCTGCAAAAAAAAGTTTAAATTTAAAAGATTTACATCCAGAAGAATGGGTAAAAATACAAGTATAATTTTATTTATATATCTATTGTAAAATGTTATAACGAAATTCACTATAAATAGATTAGAATATTTAAAGAATTAAATGGGGTATTAGTATATGAACATTAGTATAGATGATTTGACCTTTGGAATAAAGCAAAACGTAAAAAATCAAACATGTAATATACATGATAGTTCACTTTTTTTTAATTATCATGACCAAACTTTAAAAAATGATAATACACACTATTTTTATTTATTTGAAACCTGTTTTCATTTAACATTCGGTCACTGGGTTTATGAGTCAGCAATTTATTTACCTTATTTTTTAAAATTAAAATTAAAATATCCAAAACTTAAGATACTGGTTAACAAAAACCCAACTAGAAATTATAAAAAATTAATATTTGACTCATTAAATATTGAGTCAACTGATATTTATTGGTTAGAAAATGAAATTTCAAACGAGTGTACTACAAACTACAAAAACATTCCAGAAAATAATATATGTATTCACACGAATCCATATTATTTAAATATGGTAAAATTTAAAAACAAAGAAACCTATTCAAATTTAGTTTTAAAATTTCAAAAGGAAATATTTGAAAATCTAAACATACAAGAAAATAAACAAGTTGATCATATGATTTTTAAAAGATCAGTAGAGCAGAATTATACAGCACAGGAGGTAGATTATAATAAGGTTCATTCAGTTATTGGTAATAATACATTTAATGAATATGATCCTATGGAAACCAAAAATTTTAAAGATCAAATTATGTTGTTATTAAATTCAAAAAACATTTATTTACCATGGGGAGCATCATTTGTAGTTAATGGATTATTTTGTAAAAATAGTAATATTTATGTTTACGGAAAAATAATCGAAGGTCAAAAAAAATATGATAACTATAGTGTCCTTTATAAAATAATTAATGAAATAAACAATAATACTATTATTTTCTTATAAAAAAGCACTTAAAATGATCATAACTATTTAAATATATAATGGATAATATTGAAGTTTACTATGATGGGGTTAACATTTCAGAATATGCAGACAAGCCCGAAATTAAAGGATTTACTACAAATATTTCGTTTTTAAAAGCTGCCAATATTAGTAATTATGGTGAATTTATAGAAAAAAGTTTAACGTATAGTAAAGAAAAGCCGATTTCTTTTCAATTATACGATGATACAGACGAAGATATTGAAAAAACGGCAAGAAAAATATCATCCTTTAATCCTGCCACAATATTTGTTAAGATTCCAGTTATTAAAACAACTGAGGAATCAAATAATACAATCATAAAAAAACTACATGATGAAAACATTCAAATAAATGTTACTGCTATTTTTACAAAACCACAAATTGATTCTATTAAAGATTGTTTTGGAAAGGAAACATCTGTTATCGTTTCCATTTTTGGAGGAAGAATTAATGATTCTGGCAAGGAATGTAAAGATGTTGTTCAACACGCTTGTGAAACATTTAAAGATTATCCAAATGTTAAAATTTTATGGGCCGCGTGCAGAACAATTTATAATATGTTTGAAGCCCAAAGTCATGGAGCTCATATAGTAACAGCTCCTGATTCAGTTATTAAAAGAATGACGAGAATAGGTGACGATAACTACGAGGCAAGTGTTAACCAAGTAAAATCGTTTAGGGAAGATGGTTTAAATGGAAATATTACATTTTAACTATTTATAATAATCAATTATCAATTATTTATTATTATAATTTAAACATTTAAATGTGATATACTTTAATGGATAAAAATATTTATTCAAATCTTTATCAAAAACTCATTAGTATTTCTTACAAAAAACAAGATCATTGGGATATATTTAATGCAAAATATTATGAGAAAATAAAAGATATTGATAATTTAATCGACTTCCGAAATAATGGATTAAGTAATATGTTAGAAACAGGTTTACCTTCACAGGAACAATTTGTATTACTAAACGAAAATAAATGTTATAATACAAATTATAGTCCTGACGAAATAGAAGAAATTATAAATAGATACGATCAGTTGAACGTATTAACGAACAATGAATTGAAAAAATATAGTTTTAATAATAATATAGGAAACCCAAAACACTATTTACATGAAAATATTATGTTAAATTTTGATGATCTTTATCACATTTATGCAATATGGCAAATGGATAGAACTCTTACATATAAAAATATAGAACCTAAAACCGTTGTAGAAATAGGAGGTGGGTACGGAAATTTCGCTAATAAATACAAAACTTTGAAAAAAAATACAAAATACGTTATTATTGATTTACCAGAAGTTTTGTTATTACAAAATTACTATCTAAATGCAATGAATTCCGAATACAAAATTATAAATTTGATCGATTCTTCTATTTCTGTTGATATTGAAAATGATTCTTTTGATTTTTTATTACTACCATATAATATTTATGAAAATTTTAATTTTCCAGTTGATGTAGTTATTAATAAAAGGTCACTGGGAGAAATGCCTAAAAATGTATTAGATAAATACTTCAAATGGATTCAATCCAACTTAAAAGAAGATGGATTATTTTATGTGGTAAATAGGTATGCTTTTACAAAATCAAATGATAAAAACAAATTTAGGGATTACCCGTTTGATAAAAAATGGAATATTTTATTATCGCAGCCACAATGGTTACAAACACATTTACATGAATTTATATTACAACGAGTAAAAAACGAAAACGATTCAGTTGAATTTTTATTAAAATCATTCCCCTTATCGACTCCACCACCGGGACCCATATTAAAAGATTCTATATTAAAACAAAGTGATTGGTTAAAGTATCAAAATATTAATAATTCAAACACGGAATAATAGATTCGTTAGAATATTTTAACAATGACATTACTTCATTATAAAAATGGTTTCCTGTCTCGTAATTATATTTTATTTGTTCTATTGAAACACCATAATATTTTTTTTCTTCTACTAAATGCCTGTTTTTTTCCCATTCAAGATCAGATAACCATAATTTATTTAATCCATTTTGTACTAACCATTCTGAAACCTTATTATAATCTCCTGCGTGTTCAGTATCCTTAGATTTTAAGAAAAACACTTCATTTTTTCCCTCTTTTTGTCTAATTAAGTCCAATAATTCTTTTTCAAATGATAAATAATCAGTTGGTTGTGCTTTTGAATCAGAAATTTCCTCGTCATTTTCAGGAAATAACCAATGTCTCTTTGATCCCAGAAAAAATAAACTATTGTCGAGTATTTCTTTTGGAATATTTTTCCAAAAATTGCTTAATTTGCTAGCAGATATAAATATATGTTTATTCATATATTTATATATATATTTAAAGTAATTTATTTAACCAAACGACAGCCATAATTATTGCAAAAATACCATGTCCTTTATTAATTTTTTGACGAAATTGAACAAAACGAATGAAATAGGTAGACATAAAAAATATTCCTTTTTTAGTGATTACATTTACATCATCTACATTCATTATATTTCCGTACATTTGGCTAATTTCTTCACAGATCTTAAAATCGCAATCAAAATATTCGTTTAAACAAGTTAAATTATCAATATTATCGTCATAAATAACATTGTCAATACAATTCCATTCTTTATAATTAGAAACTATTGACTGAAATATTTTACCTAAATCAAAGTAGCAACTATCTACATACCTACTTCCTTCCATATCGATTAATTTTATATCATTGTTTTCCTCATTATACAAAATATTTTCAAGCGTTAAATCACCATGAATCGGATTTATATATTCAGTATTGAAATTTTCAATATTTAATAGTGTAAATACTTCTCTTAGACCAAAATATTCCTTTTTATTTATAAAAACCTTTTTACTATTTATCAAATAATTCATAATGGTACAATCTTTTTCAAATATCTGTAATTTTGGATAAATTTTACTATCAAAAAATTCATAAATGAAATTATTATTTGTATTTATTTTTTTATAACAATAAACATTTTTTTCTAACCTTGAAATTAATTTTTTTACAACAGAAACTTGTGTATACATATTAAATTCGTCTAATTGTTTATGATTTGGTAAATATTCGAGATCTAAATAATGATTCAAATTATTATCATAAGAATTCAAAACTCTTGGAACTAAAAAGTTATCAAAATAATAAAATCTTTGTAAATCTTCTTCTTGTCTTTTTAATCGATCACAATGCTCTAACGTTTTATTATTTTTAATGATGTGTTTTCTAACAAACAACATTTCATTATTTTTTAATAAATAGGTACTACTAAAAGAGTTTCCTTTGAATTTTTTAACTACCTCAATATTATAATTTAAAGTTTCGTTAAAAATCAAATGATCTATTCCTACATCTCGTATAACATTTATCCCATTTGCTTGATTAACAAATATATCGGATGGTTTAATGTCGTTTATTAAATACCTAGGACCCGGATTTAAATCTAAAACTAATTCATCATAGGGTATACCTAACTCTTTTAATAATTGTTCCAATTCTTTTTTACCTTTTTTAGGTCTTGCAGAAGTTAAAATAATTTTATTATTGTGATCCTTTAATTCTTTCAATACGTCACAACTATTTCCCAAAACAAAATTATTATTTATATCGTTTGAAGAATGTGGATTATGTTTTAATAAAACCCCATCGATATCAAAGAAAAAACTCTGTAATTTTCGTCTTTTAGAAATGGCTGTTTTTACCATTTCAGGAGTACCATAAAAATAAGCAAATTTTATTGGGATAACCTTTAATTTTAGTGTATTAATATTCAATTTTAAAAAATCAGTTATATTGTCTATTTCATATGAACTATTTAATAAATTTAAAGAGTCTAAAAAATAACAACCAATTATTCCATAAATTTTATCATTTTCATGTACTGAAACAATTTCTTTTTCGTAAAAAGAATGGATTTTATCATTTTTTAAAAGAACCTTTCCCCAATTAAAATGCTCATTCTCATGAATATTCCACGTGGGGATTAAAATATTTTCTTTGTTTTCGTTATTTTTTAAATAATTAATTAATGGTTTTATATCCACACTATGATCAATATCGCAAATAATTATATTTTTTAATTCTTCTGTCAAAAGATTTTTAAATGATAAAAGTGTTTGGTATGGACCGGAAGTTGTTTTAGGTATTATATAAATATTTATTTTATAAGAGATTTCATCAAAGATTTTGTGTATATTTTCTCTTACTTTATATTTTAATTCTTGTTCCTCTGTAACAATAAAATTATATGAAGCAATCGTTTCGTCATATAAAATAAAATTTTGTAGGGTATGTTCTATAAATCTACGATTATCTAAATACAAGAATGGTTTAAAGTTATAATTAAATCTTCTTGATTCACCAGCCATAGGAAAAACCATATTTATCTTCATATTTATACTATTAATTAAATATATTTAAATTAAAATAAAAATATATTGAATTATCATTGTTATGGCGGAAATAGAAATAGTAAGATTTGTAATTTATGGTACAACTTTTAACTGATTATTTGGTACCATTGTATAAAAATACATTCAACACCAAAAGATAACTATTTATAAATAGAATTACATTTTTCATTATATTTTTTATTATATTTAATCGTTCCCCTATATTGAAGATAACGTTGATATAATGGAGCATTGTAAACTACACCATCCAAAAATAATTTTGTTATGTTTGAATTACTATTAACATATTTTCCTAAAATTACTTCTGGACCCCAATCATCATTTTTAAGATTTAATAAATGTAAATCATCATATAATTTACACAAAAAATCTATACACCCCGGCGTAAATATGAAAAACCCATCTTCCGCATGTAAGTTATTTCTATAAGGATATATTCTCCAAATATACATAGTTAATGTATTGTTTAATGAATTATTTAAAATAGTATCAATATTGTCTATGAAACCTAACGTATCTAAGCGTGCAGAAATAACATAATCATAATTATTTTTGGTTCCATTTAATAATTTTAAAGAGCAGCATTTCCCATATAAATTGCTCAATGCTCTTAGAGAATGTAAATCATGAGTTATTTTGTCAATGTTTAACGAAGTTAGTTTATTTTTAAACATCTTTATTGTTTCATCATTATAATTCCTAATTTCGATAAAACATTTAATTTTTTCATTTTCTATACTCTTGAATAAATTAATTATTTCGTTTTTTTCTTCCTTATTTTCACAATTACCTTCTTCTGGTTCTTTAATAAATTCAGGACAACTATAATATATATCAAATGATTCTACATCAAATTTATCATTAATTTGTTTAAAAAAATTAATAAAATTTACTATATATTGTTTTTCCCTTAAAAATCCCGTTAAACATAATGCGATTTTCATTATAATTTAGTATATAACATATATTTAAATATATGTTATATACTAAATTATAATGCCCATTGCCTTGATTTTGTTTGGAATTTATAATGGTTCTAGCTTTGGAATAAATAACAGATATAGATTAAGAAGTGAATCAGCGTGTGTAAAGTGCATTGAAAATAATTTAAAAAATATACAAAAATTATTTCCAAATGAAATCATCGATTTATTTTTATCTACAAATTCACAAGGAAATGAAATGGACAAATCATTTCAAAACAAATTTAATTACAAATCTTCTAATTTTCACGAGGATCTACAACATTATAATAATTATGATAATGTACATGAAAATGATAAATGGAAAATGGGAGACGGATATATGTCAAGATGTAAGAAGGAACTAAAGGGAATAGAATTATGTTTAAATTATTCAAAAGAAAATAATATATCTTACGATTATTTTATAATTACACGTGTTGATTTATTACTATTAAAAGAATTGGTCGAATCAAATATTAAATTAGATAATATAAACATTATTTCAGAACTTGAAACAGAAGGGTATGTGTGTGACAATTTTTATTTATTACCTGTAAAATATTTAAATGATTTTTATGAAATCATAAAATCATTCCCAGAAGTTCATCATAAATTAAAATATATTCTTGAAGATAAATTTAATGTAAATTATATTTTAAATGAAAAAACTCTAATAAACGATTTATCGTTTTATACACTAAAAAGAACATAGTATATTGTTCGCTAAAATCAAGCACGCAGCTGTTACAGCACATTTAAATTATTTTTTTGTACATAATAAAATTGGTTGATAAGCAAAACGTCCGTCGTACATAGGCATAATTGTTAAACAACTTTCATCCCCGCCTATCCATTTTTCAATTTTGAAATCTTTCAATAATAATGGAAGTCTAATATTTCCATATATCCTGTTTGAATTCCAAACTAAAGTATCTGTTCCAATGGGAATACCTAATGCAATTAATCCATTGTCAGATAAATGATTTTTAACAACGTCCATCGTTTCTAAATCTCCGTCAGGATTTATCTCCTCACCATATCTACCTAATCCAGAATGTTCTATGGAAGAAAATGAAAATATATAATCAAACGTTTCTTCTGAATTTTCAAACTCTTCAAATGAAATAACTTTAAAATTTTCATGATCAATATTTGGTTTATTATATTCGATTGTAGTAATATTTCTACACCCATAATTGTATGCTATGGCTTCTATCCAAGGTTGTTCTGATCCAATAACAGCTATTCGTTTTTCATTTAAATCCAATGTATCAAATAATTTACAAAAATAAAAGGATGCGCCTCCCTCTTTATATTGCAAATCCCCGCATGGATAATTTTCTTTACCATGTAGATTGGCTTCTATTTTTTCTTTGGTATAATTTTTAATAAACTCTTCAATCACCGCATTCCATTCAGGAATCACCAATGATTTATATTGTTCAGGATCAAAATAACCATTGGTAACTGGAATAAGAGTATTATTCGTAAATTTTTTTTGTAAATCATTCGATAATAAATGAAACTGGACCATATTATGAATTAACTAAAAAAAACTATTTATATCATTATCCACATATATTTGTTACATTAAAATAACTTAAAATATTATTCATGATCTTTAAGATAGTCATGCCGAGAAATGTCATTCATACATTTGGAGATAGTCATGCCGATAAACATCATTCACATTGGGGAAATATTAATAATGCGAATATCATTACTCATCATCTAGGAGGACGATTAATGTATACATTTGGAAAACAAGGATTAAAATTATGTAATATAAAAAATTTTGGTGTTAATGAAAATGATATAGTGATATTTTGTTTTGGAGAAATAGATTGTAGAACACATGTTTTCAAACATATAACTAATGAAAATTCTTATCAAGAAATTATAACTGAAATAGTTATAAATTATTTTAAAGCAATCCATGAAAACGTTAAACAATATGAAAATTTAAGTGTTAGTGTTTATAATGTAATACCACCTACCCGTGGATTTTATTGTGCTCCTGATCATCCATACCCATTTCTTGGAACAAATGAAGAAAGAAAAACATATTATACTTTCATGAACGAACAAATTAAAAATTTATGTAAAAAACACAATTATTTTTATTTCGATATTTATGATGCATGTTGTGACGAAGAAGGATTTTTAAAAAAAGAATATTCTGATGGAAATGTTCATCTTAGAAATACAGAACATTCAACAAAAGTTGTAAACGACTTGATAAATAGATAATTACGTTGATGTATTATTTATATATTCTTTAGGTAAAATATATAATGCAAGATAAAGTAATTATTAAAATGAAGGATGGTGATAGTAATCACGAGCCACCTTTTTTTCAAGATACTGATAAAATACATTTTGTTAGAAACTTAGATCCTAATTCAGATGGTGATCTATCAATTGAAGAAGGAGATATAGTTATTTACACGAATAAGTTCCAAAAAAATATCGATCCCAAAGCAAAAACAAATATTGCTTTAATGTCGGAAGGACAGGAATATCATAGAACATATTATGATTATATATCGAAAAATAATAATAAATTCGATTTAGTTTTAACATTCGACAAGACATTGTTAGATAGAGGAGAAAATTTTAAATTGAATTTATATGGAACGTGTTGGTTACATGATGCATATATTAATTTATGGCGGAAAACTAAAAATTGCTCTATGGTAACTTCAAATAAAAGAATCACCTCCGGACATCATTTTAGAGGTGCTATTACAGATTATATTAGTAAAAATAAATCGGATATTGATATTTACGGAGGGAAATATTTACATTTACCATACTTTACATCAAAAAATTTTGATCCAGACCATAGTGGCAGACATATAACAAATGGTAAAATAAGGGCATTGAAAGATTATATGTTTTCGATTACTATTGAAAACAGCAAGGAAGATTATATGTTTACTGAAAAATTAATAGATTGTTTTTTAACAGGAACGGTTCCTATATATTATGGATGTCCTAGTATCAGTAAATTTTTCAATATAAATGGTATTATTGTTATTGATTCATTGGCAGATTTAATTAATGTTTTACCAACACTTAACTCTGATTTATATAATAAAATGAAACCACATATTGAAGAAAATTATAACACATCACAAAAATACAAAGGTTTCCAATTTAATGAAGAGGCTCTTTTAGATATTATTGAGTGATTTCCACATATTTAAATATTTATCCTTTGCATTTTGAAAGAATGATTTCCAGTAATTATTCATATTCATATTTCCCTCTTTATTTGTATCTGAATCAGTAACATTCAAATATGTAAACATTGGTAATAAATATGTATTTCCATACTTCCAAATTAAATGATCGGCTACCGGATGAATATGATTTGACAAATCAATTGTTAGCGATTCTTTTTTTAAATGATTTATAATTATTTTATATGCCGATTTTCTAGACATTCTATAAAATGTTGCACCGGAATCCGATTTTTTTTCAGGTATTAATTCATTGTTATTAAATGTATCAGTAGTAGTTTGAAGTTGTAATATTTCATAATCCCCATTTTTTAATAACTCATAATGTTTTTGTTGCCAATATTGTGAATAGTCATTTGTCAAATCGTCTTCTGCGATGAAACAATATTCATCGCTCGAATTATCTAAAAAAAATGCCAATGCTTTAATATGAGAACAAGTACACCCATGTTCTCCACCATTTAACTTAGGGTGCTGTATGACGTTATATGGATAAAAGTTATTTTTAAAATCGACCGCTTGAATACGAAAACTATTTTCTTTATTATTCGCCAAAATTTTGTCCATATGTTCTTTTCTATCTGGACGCCTATCCAAATTAATCCAATATATGTTCCATGGTAATTTCGGAATTGGTGCTTCTGGCATTCTAATTAAATAGTAGTATTTTCATTTAAATAATAATACATATAACAGATTATATATGTATTATTTCACTATTGGAGCTATTTTTAAGAACGAATCACATATTTTAAAGGAGTGGGTCGACCATTACTTGCATCATGGTGTAAACCATATTTATATGATAAACGATAATAGTAATGATAATTTTTTAGAAATATTACAACCATATATTGATACAAAACTAGTAACATTATATAATGCTCCTATACACGATTCTCGTGGTGGCGAATGGCCGCAAACTGAATATTACAATAAATATTTTTTAAAACATTTAAATGAAACGAAGTGGTTTGGAATTTTTGATTTAGATGAATTCTTATATTCACCTAATGATTTAGACTTAAAAAATCCTTTGAAAATGTTAGAAGATAAAGAACAATTACAAATCAATTGGGTACATTTTGGTTCAAGTGGTTTCAAAGAACAACCGAAAAATGTAGTTCAAAACTTTTTATATAGAGGAGATTATAATAGTATAAAAAATGGTCCAAATGGAAAGTATAATTCATATAAATCAATTATATATTGTAACTACGATAACCAATTTATACAACTAGGAATACATAGACATAATAAACCAAATATGGTTGATACAAATATATCGTTTGAGTTAAATGAACCAATTATGTTAGTAAATCACTATGCAATCCAATCGGTAGAAGCTTGGAATAATCGTAGTAAAACGAGCGCTGTTGGGAATCATTATCCAGGATTTATTAGAGACATAAACTTATTCAATCAATTAGATAATAATGATATACCCGATAAGCGTTTAATGGAACAAAATAGTAAATGGTTTAATATTCTCTAATTGTTGGATTATCCCAACCAATATGGCGTATAAATCCCTTTTCATTTAATGTTATTGCTGAAACAAATCCTTTTTTATAATATAAATTAGAAAGTGCTTGTTCTACACCACCACAATTACATTCATTAGACCCTACATATTGACTATAAGGCATTAATAATTTACAATCTTTTAATCTTCGTAATCCTGGATTAAAAGTAAATCCTGACCAAGTATTGGTTCTTTCTTTAAATACACTCAAAATTCTATGTGTATTATTTACTATATTTGGATTAACTGGTTGACCATTTTGAACTACTTTAAAATTTTGATATTCTCTTAACCAAATTGTGTATATCTTTTCATTAGTAGATAAAATTTCCATAGATTTTTCAATAAAACCATAATCATAAAATTCCCAATCATCTTCACAATGAAAAATATATTCAGTGTCTACAAGAGAATATGCTTTGTCAATAGAACTTATTTGACCAATGTTTTCTTTATTATAAATAATATTCTTTTCTACATTAGATGGTATTAAATATAAACATTCATCTATACATCCTAATTTCCCAGAATCATCTATAATTATAATTTTTTTAATTTGATAAGTATTAAATTTAAAAAATGATTCCAATGTTATTTGTAGTTCGTTAGGTCTATTACAAGATGTTAATACCATTGTAATCTCTTTCATTTGAGGTTTAGGAGGACAAAAATTATAGAGACGATCAAAATTATATTTTACATTTGTTTGAACAATATCTGAATAGCTATCTTTTTGAATAATTAATGCTGGTATAGTTGTATAACATTTTAGTATTTGTTGAGCTGATTTTTTATAAAAAACATCAATTGCATCATTATATCCTTTAATTAATTTCAAAATTAATTTCATACCTCGAGAATTTATTAGATATGCCCCTGTTGTACCTGTACCTTTTGTTTGAAATATATTTTCACTTATTTGCCATAATTTATCTTGTTCATGTGTACCACCAAAGTAAAACATATCAAATTTGATATTGCGAGTTTGTGACTCTAAAGATTCGAGTACTTCATTAAAACTATCATATTTTCCCAGACGAAATTCGGCATCATCTTCCAAAATCAAAACCTGTTCATAACCTCTTTCTAAACTTGTTTTCATTATTTCAACATGACTCAATAAACAACCTAATGAACCTAATCGAAATTTTAGAAAATCCGAACGTAACCAATCTGGTTTTTCGCTTACGAATTTTGGATTCCAATTATTAATTTCTTCAATCGTTTTGGGTTGTACAGCATCGAACATTTCGTAATTATCTAGTTTTGCTTTTGTCAACTCTTTAATTACATCATCACGTCTATCTGTACGATGTTTTAAATTTATGATGAAAATCTTGTCTATTTTCATTTATTTATAAAGGCATTATTTGTTTAATTATTTTACGACTAAAATACAATTTATTTCATCATAATTTTTCATCTTTCAAATGAACACTAAAAACGATTATATGTAGTAATAAATGAGTTTGGTTAAAATTATATTTAAATACATTGTGTATATTATTGTTATAATATATAAATCACAGATACGTCAAGATGAGTATATTTCAAAATTTATTTTTAATGAAAAAAAAATGGTTTTTTTATCGAATTAGGTGCTGTTGACGGAATAACTAATTCAAACACATATTATTTTGAAAAAACACTGGGATGGGATGGTGTATGTATCGAGGCAAACCCAAATAATAAAGAGGATCTTATAAAAAATAGGGATTGTCATAAATTTTTTTGCCCATTATATGCAACGTCTGGTAAAGAAGTGTCGTTTGATATTGTAAATTGTAGCGAATTATCCGGAATCCAAACACATCTTGGTAATATTGGAAATTGTAAAGTAGAAGATAATGTTGTTCTCAAAACTAGAACAATGACAGAAATATTGGATGAAATTAAGGCTCCGAAATACATTGATTATATGTCATTAGATACAGAAGGCAGTGAACTACAGGTTTTAATGGGTATCGATTTTACGAAATATACAATCGGATATATGAATGTCGAACACAACTATAATCCAAAGATGCGTTCATTAATTCATCAGTTTTTGGCAAAGAAAGGGTATATTTATTCGCGATGGAATAAATTCGATGACGAATTTATACATGAATCACTTGCATCTGTTTACAAGTGGGCACACAACACTACTGATATGACACCAAACCATTAGATAATTTATTGCATTAGGTTTTTCACAACTCCATTGTTAAATAAATCTTAATTATAGCATTTTACGGGTTTCGATGTAATGTAATCATTTAATTATTAAAAAAGTTAAAATAAGCAATTTATTATATTGATAGGTATTATGAATATAATAATTCCTTTGGGAGGGAAAGGTGAGAGATTTATAAATGAAGGATATACTAATCCGAAGGCAATGATAAAAATTTTTGAAAAAACAATGATCGAATATGTTCTTGATAATCTAAATTATAACAAAGAAGATGAAATATTTATTATTTACAATAAAAAATTAGATGATTATGACTTTTACAATTTTATTCATACTAAATATCACCACATCAAGATGTTTTCTATATATGATACAAGGGGGGCTGTTGAAACGTTGTATGAAGGATTTCGACAAATTCTTGAAACTTCGAATTATCATAAAAAAACATTATTATTGGATTGCGATACCTTTTACACCGATGATATTATTTCAAAATTTAGAAAAACAAATAATAACGCATGTTTCTATACTAAGAATAATGACCCTGAACCAATATATTCTTACATCCAAATAAACGATGAAGGCAATATTACTGAAATAAAAGAAAAGATTAAAATATCTGATAATGCAAATACTGGTTGTTATGCCTTTCGAGATATTAATGAATTAAATAATTATTGTAAATTTGTTCTTGATAATAATATTACTTTTAATAATGAACCTTATACGTCGTGTGTAATTTCTGAAATGATAAAAAATGGTGCTACTTTTGAAGGATTGGAATTAAATGATGATTATTACTTCTCCCTTGGAACACCAATAGCTATAGACGAGTTTATTCAACGCACATATGGATTTTTATTTGATCTAGACGGCACGTTAGTTCTAACGGATCAAATATATTTTAATGTGTGGAGTGAAATACTTAATACATATAACATAATTATTAGTAAAGAACTTTTTAAAACCTATATTCAAGGTAATAATGACGAATATGTAAATAATACACTACTTAGAAACATCAATATTAGTACAAATGAATTATCTACAATAAAAGATCGATTGTTTATTGAAGGTATAAATAAACTAGAGGTTATAGAAGGAGTTTATGATTTTATAAAACAAATCAAAATGAACGGGCATAAAATTTGTATAGTTACTAATTGTAATAGAATTGTGGCGAATAGCATTATTTCGCATATAAAATTAGAAAAGTATATCGATTTCACAATTACTAGTAGTGATGTTGTGAATGGTAAACCACACAAAGAACCATATTTGAATACCATTCAAAAATTAAATATAGAAAACGATAAATGTTTTATTTTTGAGGATTCAAAATCAGGTATTTTAAGTGCCAAGCAAAATAATCCTCGTTTACTAGTAGGAATAGAAACTATATACAATACAAGTGAAATGATAAGTTATCAGGTGGATACTTCAATCAAAAACTTTAAAAATTTCACAATACATAATTTATTTGAAAATAAAAAGGAAAATGTTGTTATTTTACAAAACCAAATTTCACAGACATTGAATTGTGATGTAAATACTATTTATTTTGATAATATGTTGAAGGGTGGATTTATCGCTGATGTAAATGCATTTCGCGTTAAAAACAATAATGGTACGGAACATTATGTTGTAAAATATGAAAACACTGGACATACAAATGATTTATCTATAATGGCAAATAAAATAGAATTATACAATCGAGAATATTATTTTTATGACCGGATATCATCAAACATTGATACTATGAATATTCCGCAATATTTTGGATTAATAAATTATAATGATAAACCTAATGGTTTAATATTAGAAAATTTATTTTCTAAGAATTTAGTTCCAAACATCAAATTAACTACTAAAAACATTGATGTGTCACTCAAAATAATTGATAATATGTGTAAACTTCATGCGAAATTTTGGAATAAAGATATCAAAAAAACATATCCTGGATTAAAAAAAACCAATGATATAATATTTCAGCCTTTTTACATCGAATTTATAACGTCGAAATATGATTCTTTTATACAGAAGTGGGATAACATACTCAATGAAAAACAAAAGGAAATATGTGGTAATATATTAAATAATTTTGAAAAAATCCAAAATAATTTATCGAAAGGTGACCACACAACTTTTATTCATGGTGATATTAAATCACCGAATATTTTTTATGATACATGTCATAACAATGAACCTTTCTTTGTAGACTGGCAACATTGTGGAATAGGTAAAGGTGTTCAAGATTTGGTTTTTTTTATTATTGAAAGTTTTGACATCGAAAATATCGAGATGATGTATACGTTATTTACAAATTACTATTATTTTAAACTACATGAATACGATATAATTAACTATAGTTATGATGAATATCAATGTGATTTAAAAGACGCTCTATGTTACGTGCCTTATTTTACGTGTATGTGGTTTGGTACTATACCACAAGATGAATTGATTGATGTAAATTTTCCGTATTTTCTAATCACGAAATTATTCTACTTACTTGAAAAAATAAATTAACGACCCCCGCCATCGTTTACCAATAACAACTGCCTTCGACTTTTTGAAAATCCTTTGGTTTTTCATCATTGGTTGGACGACTCCAATGTTCATTCAAATGTATCCGCATTATATCTTGTCGTTCACGTATCCAACGACTTCCATATATACCAAAATACATTTGTAGAACCCCACCCACATATATCGCGGATTTATTCATTTCACTATATATGTAATCACATACCAAATTTCCATACCCTCCACAACTACATAATGCCACATCAAAATCGTCTTTCACTTCGTCAAGCCTTTTGTAAAAATCTTCCAATTCTACGTCGAATTCACGGCTTTCTTGTGTTCCTTGCGTTTGAGGTGGTTTAATGAATACAAATTCACATTCGGGAAACAAATCTACTCCATAAATCTCTTTGCGATTGTTTATCTTCTTTTTCATACTATCTTCAAATGGACTAATAATAAGCAAACGTTTTCCGCGCAATGCCTGAGTCCATGGGTTGTGTAAAAAATGGTATATATCAAATGTGAACGCCCATATCTTTTCTTTTTGGAATGTGGTCGTCACATAATCGTGCGAATGTTGAATCGCTCTATATACTGCTCCCCATGGTTCCCATACGGAATACATCTCGCAATGTTCAAACGATTTGAAATACAAATCACTATATTTTTTGGCTGATTCAAAACTAGTCATATTCACGCCTGCATTATTTTTCAAAATATGATAGCGAAGTAATTGGTCATTCTGGTCATTTTTCGGAATTTGTCCAGTTTCCATCATGCGTGTGAAAAATGCGAAATTGTTTTCTTCACCCGCAATGCGGGGAATTATATAGTGTTCGTTTTTGTCGTTTTTATCTTGGATATACTTTCCAAATTTGGTATTGTCATTTGAAAAATGTAGGTTATCCAAATTATTTGTAGATTTTAATACCTGCTGAATATCAACTCCGAGTGAACCAGGGGTATTTCCAGAATTTGTGCGTGCAGGTATGTACAATCCATAAGGATCCGGTACGCGATCTGCCTGAGTGTACTCGCGATTCTGATCAGTATGGTAATGATAAATTGGGATCCACAATGGGTCATTATAAATTTCGTAACCAAGTATTTTTAACAAATAAATCATTTTGTTATCACAACCAACGCGTCCCAAATCGAACTTAAATGCGTTATTTTCTTTTTCGGTTATCATGAAATTGGTATGTACTATCCAGGCATCCCAACTATCAGCTCTCGCCCCTTGAACTAAAAAATCTTTGGGTAGATTTGTCTCATTGATTACTTTATTATACATTTCTTCGTGTTCGTCCTTCATTTTCTCTAAAATAGACATTTGTGAGCCAAATAACGACGCCTTTTTTAAGTCAGATTGCCCACGATATTCATGACGCAATAGAGCAAATGCCTTTTTCTCTTGGTGAATATCGCTCATTTGTAGACGATTTAATTGCGGAGTGAAAAAAATGTCTATATTGATAATGGCAATGTATCCCTTTAGTTTTTCTTTTAACACATGTTCAAATACATGGGAAAACATAAGACGTTTTCCCAAATTTACTTGTTTAATCTTCGGACTGGATATACCCAATTCATCATCACTATAGATACGTTCGTTTAAGAGAACAATCTCTTTAATATAGGCGTTTTCTACATTCTGCTTCAAACAATATTTGATTTCGTCATTTCGTGTTTCGTCTTTGTGGATAAAAAATTGACTAAAGATGTAAACAGGATCGATACAACGTTGTTTCGTTAATTTGGTAGGCGGCGATATTTCAAGAAATGTTACCATTATTAACACTAATGTATTTTAATATATTCGTTTTAACCCATTTTAAATTTCTGTATGTTAAATTCGCAGATATAATGTATGATCAATATTAAATGGTATGTTCAAAATGCAAACAACCCGGACATAATGTCACATCATGTAATATGGTATCGCCAATGACTGAACCGACCTATGTTCCACCAGAAAAGAAGACAAATACATACTATTGCTATTTTTTAGGACAACATAACAACTGGAATGGTCAGACCTATAATGGTTACACTACAAATTTGAAAAGACGGCTGCGACAGCACAATGGTGAAATCAAAGGGGGAGCATGGGCAACTACTGCCAAAGACAATGGGTCTTGGTCTTTTATTGCTGTATTAACATCGAGTTCATGGCAATCCATATCCCGGGCAATGGCATGTGAATGGAATTGTCGTTATCCAACTAGAAAAAAGCCCAGACCAAAAATTTACGCTGGCTCGGAAGGAAGAATAAATAGTTTGTCAGCAATTTTTACTCATATAATGGACGACGTACGTTTGTATGTACACCCCGAATTTTACGACCAATCAGTAAAATTAAATCTTCCACCGCATGTAACACTTTGTACAAATTTAGACGAATTGAGCAACAAATAATATAAGTTCATAACGATAAATAATCGTTATCAACTATATACATGATGGCGAATACCATATATCTTACACGCCATGGACAAAGTGAATATAACGTCTCACAACGACTAGGTGGTGATTCAGATATAACGGAACATGGTAGGAAATATGCATACAAATTATATAAATATTTCGATAATAGTTCAATTGAAGTAGACGTATATACAAGTTCTCTTCGGCGAACAATTCAAACTGCTCAATATTTTAAAAAAACCTCGCATATAAAGGAACTCAATGAAGTGAATACAGGAGTTTATGACGGGTATACATACAAAGAGATAGAAACAAAATACCCAGAAGAGTACCATAAAAGAACGCTCGATAAATACAATTATTGTTACCCCGGAGGAGAGTCGTATAGCGATATCAATGAGCGCGTAAAAGAGTTTATAGATACAATTATTGGTTCACATGGGAATACATTGATTATTTGTCATCAGGCAGTTTTGAGAGTATTATATTCTTATTTAATAGACGTAGATAAGCAAGATATACCTCACCTAGAAATTCCTCTCAATACCTTGTTTAAAATCGATATTTACGAGAATGGAAAAATGGAAGTAAAACGTATTCATTTTTCGATATAAATGTTGCGGCGTTATAGATAATTTTAATATGGTATTATAACATGTATTATTTTGCTTATGGATCAAATATGGATTTTGACCACATTAGACATTTTATACCCGATAACAAAATAGAGATTGTGGGACCAGCATATGTAGAAAATTTCATATTTAGATATAGAAATGTGAACATAAACAATCTGAGATCTGGCGTTGCAAATATAGAACAACGGCGAAATTCAAAAACATACGGAGTTATATATAAAATTAATAATGACGCCGAATTGAAGAATCTTGATAAGAAAGAGGGTCATAAATCATTGGAAAGTTCGGATAATGTATACAATAAAATAGAGATTGAATGTGTATTATGTGATTCTGTGGCTAAAACCCAATGTTTTACATATCAAATGAGCGATATTGTAAAATTAGAGGAGAAAAAACCTAGAATTTCATATCTAAATTATTTGAAAAATGGCAATGCGACACATAAATTGCCTCACGAACACTTAAAACGGATACATTACTTGTCTTTAGTCTGATTTGTTTCGATTGAAATGATAGGTACATCACTTTTTGGAACAACGTCACATTTATGTTTGCTCAATGCCTTATTTGGATATCGACCACCGAAAACGCGTCCACACTTCTTACACTTTGCACTGGATGTTTTCGTGCTGGCATACAATGTTTCCAAATATTTTGTAAGAGAATTCATTTGAAGTAATTCGATTTGATCGCGCAACTTCTTATTTTGATCGCGTACCAGTACATGCATATTTTCCTTTTGTTGTTCGAATGTTTTATATTCCTGATAAATAACATCCAGAACATCGTTTGAAATAAGGGA
>ENA-OSJC01000194-OSJC01000194.1-marine-metagenome-genome-assembly--contig:-NODE-194-length-61081-cov-7.205708_pt1 | contig 61081 bp, 61 predicted proteins | sample MGYA00237885_ERZ534234 | MGnify/ENA primary metagenome ERZ534234 (study PRJEB26413, sample SAMN06343907) | marine metagenome | isolation source: coastal waters | place: Atlantic Ocean: West Antarctic... | reverse complement strand
AATTCTCAAAAGTTATTTTGTCGATATAATTTATTTAATAAAAAATTTACTTTTTAATAATTAGATAACTTCCTAAGATTAAAGCATCTAATTTAGTCTTAAAAAAAATTCCTAAAGCATCTTTTTCATTATTTACAATTGGATAACCATGCAAATTAAAAGAAGTATTTAATAAAGCATAGATATTTGTAATTTTACCAAATTTTTGAATTAAGTCATAATAATCAATATTTTGATATTTTGTAACAATGTGTGGTCTACACGTATTATCATAAGGATGTATGGAGGCTGACAGTTTATTTATGAAATTTTTTTTCGTGTCTGCACAATTGGTCATATAAAGATAGTTTTCAATTTTTCCATTTAAGTCAAAATATTTTTTTGCAAAGGGTTCAATTACTGAAGTTGCAAATGGCATCCAAAAATCTCTACTTTTAATTTTTTCATTAATAACTTTTTTAATATTTATGTTTTGTGGATTTGCTAATATTGAACGATTACCCAGTGCTCTTGCACCAAACTCAGCTTTTCCAGTGCAACGAGCTAAAATCTTATCTTGACTGATAAGTTTTGATGCATGGTCGTTAATATTTTTTGTTATTATCCTATATTTAGATTTATCTATTTTTAATAATTCTTTTTTTACATTTGTTTCATTGATTTCATAACCCAAGTAAGCAGACGATAGTGGTTTGGGATTTTGATATTTCTGGGAATAATAATAATAACAAGCTCCCATTGCCTGTGAACTGTCATCAGGAGAAGGTGGTACAAAAACATTTTTAACACCTTTTATCTTGCTTAGTATTAAGTTATTTTTAACATTTAAGGCAACACCTCCTGAAATACATAGATTTTGTATTTTGTTTTTTTTTAAAATATTAATGACCCATTTTTTAACTAATTTTTCACTATAAGATTGAAGACCACCACAAATGGAGTCAAATCTTTTTCCATCTAATAATTTTTTGATATGAAAGTACATATCTGGATATTTTGATTTATCAACAAATTTTAGATTTTTTACATCCTGTAACTTAAAGAATTTTTTTTCTATATCTGAATAATATTTTTCTTTTGCATAGGGTGCCATACCCATTACTTTGTATTCATGCTCATTAGGTTTAAGTCCTAGAATTAAAGTGACATATCTATAAAGACGGGCAACAATAAAATTTGATCCTTTAACAATAGTTTTGTAGAATAGTTTCTTCCCACTTTTTTTAATAACAACAGCTTTATAATTTATAAAATCACCAAAAGCATCTAGACTAATTGCTAAAGTTTTATTATTTTTATCTGAAGTAAAAAAACTATAAAAAATATGACCAGATGAGTGATCTATAAATTTTACTTTATCTGCAGAAATTTTTAAATGAAGTTTAATTACTTCTTCTCTAATTCTTTTTCCTTTTTCCAAATTATTTTTATTAGATGAATGGTCATCAGTAGAAATATAGCTTTTTATTTTTTCTTTCCAAAATTTTTCTCCAGGGAATTGCTTTAAATCTAGCTTGTGTTTAAAAATTTTTAATTGAGAAATATTTTTTTTATTCTCATATAATTTTGGGTACCAAATTTTTTTTTGTTCATCAATATATTCTTCAATAGTCATTTTTGTATAATGACGTGTTAAAATATAGTTTGGAGTCCAAGCTGTTGATATGAAACAAATATTTGTAATTGATTGAGGAGTTATATTGAATTCCTTCAATAACCAGTTGATTGATTTTCGAGGATATCTTTCGTCATTTTTAACTTTTGAAAATCGTTCTTCACTAGAACATCCTACAATTTTTCCATCTATCATTAAGGCCGCAGTAGAATTTTGCTCCCAGTTTATTCCTAATAATATATTTCTTTTCATATAGATTTAATAAAGGCTTTTAAAATTTTAATATTAGCAAGGAGACCTTGGCCAAAACTAGAAGCCTTATTACTTTTGTTAATGTTAATTTAAAAATTAAAAATTCTTTATTTATAATAAAAATTAAAAAAAAAAATAACAAAAAAAAAAATTAAAAAAACAAAATTTTTTTTTTTTTTTTTAATAATAGTGGTTTTATAAAGTTTCATACCACTTAAGGGATCTTTTATTGAAAATAGTTTTCTTGAAAAATAATCAACTATATACTCTGAAATTCTTGATAATTTTTTTCTATTAAAGATAATTAGATCATAAATTTGCATATATTTTATAATTTTTTTAAAGTTTAGAATTGGATGTTCATTATCTGCATCAACAGTTAAAATATATTTTGAGTTTTTAAATTTCAACACTGCATTTATTCCTTTCCTAATAGAGAAGTCATAACCTATTGTTCTTTTATTATTAATAACTTTGAATGCACTCCTTTCAGAAATTTTTTTGGTCAAATCATTTGAGTTGTCATTAATAACAATGATTTTTCCATATTTTTTAAATTTTTTTATTACTTTATATATATTTTTTTGTTCATTTTTTGCAGGTATAACAATGTACAAACCACTTATCATTTAGAATTTTTTAAACTAATTATTTCATGAAAATCAATATTTTTTTTTGCCTTATTGTTTAAAATTTTTTTATATTCATAGGGACTTAAAGAATTTTTTGGCCATGGCCGTAAATATACTAAATCCCTTTTCTTTATCATCTCACCTTTTTTGATTAGTTTGTTTGCTCTTATAGCTCTTCTTTGAACTATTGAACTTTGTAATTCATTGATTTCAATTTTTTTCTCCCCATCACCTAATGAAGATTGAAGTTTTCTACATGATAAAACCATATCTCTCCAACTTTTTGGATTCATTGAAAATAAATGATCTGGTCCAGATCTGCTATTTGAGTCTGTAAAGTGTTTTTCAACCACTCTCACACCTAAGGCTACAGCTCCCAATACTGTTTCACTACCAGGTGTATGGTCTGATAAACCAAGAATAATATTAGGATATTTTTTCTTATAAAAATTTATGACTTCTAGGTTTATAAATTTAAAATTTTCTTCACTGGCCGTGTAGTTGGTGTTGCATTGCATTAATACAATTTTTTTATTAATCTTGGATACTTTTTTAATTATTAAATCAACCTCTTTTGCAGAAGATGCGCCAGTAGCAATAATTATTGGTTTTTTTGTTTTTGCTATTTTAATTATACTTTCATGCCAGGTAATATCTCCTGAGCCTATTTTCCATGCTGATACATATTTATTTAAATATTTGATTATTGATAAATCATAAGGTGCCGTAAAATAATCTATTCCATTTTCTTTGCACGTTTGTTTTAGTTCTTTGGTCCACTTTAATGGCAGCTCAGCATCTTTATAAACATCGTAAACATTTTTTTTCCACTTTGATTGGTGAGTTTTAGTTTTTTTTAATTGTTTAAACCCATAATCAGAAACAATTGTCTCTGCAAAAAAATTCTGGAATTTAGCAGCATTTGCCCCTGCTTTTGCGGCTAATTTAATAAGTTTTTTTGCTCTTTTCAAGGAGCCATCATGATTTGCTGCAATATCAGCAATAAAGTAAGTTTTGGTATTTTTAGATATAATTGAATTATTAATTTTTATCTTTAACATTTTTATTAACCTCATCTTTAATTTCATTTTCTAATTTAGGTAAATTTATTTGAAATTTTTTTATAAATTTATTAACATTCATAGACATATTGCTGGGTCTTTTAGCTTTAAAATATTTCTTTGAAGAGGTTATGGTGTGATGTGAATTAGAAATTTTTAATTTCTTAATTATTTCTAATCCAAATTGACTTTTAGATAAAACATTTCTTGAACCAAGATTATAAATACCCTGATAATTAAGTTTTTTATTCAAGATAATATTATTAATTATATTACAAATTGTGTTAATTCTTAGGGGATTAAAATAAATATCATCGAATAGTAAAAATTTTTCTTTCCCATAGGCGCTATCAATGATCCACTTAAATAAACTTCGTTTTTTATATGCAAAAAAATTTGTCCTAAATATAAGGGCATTATTACTTTTACAAATATTTTCAGCATCAACTTTTTGTTTAGTGTATTCATTTAAAAGTATTTTTTTAAAATTTTCTTTCCCCAATTTACCTTTTGAAGAATTATAAACCTGATCAGTTGAAAACTGAATAAATCTAAATTTTAGATTAAATTTTTTTTTAATAGAAAAAATATCCTTCACGATACCTACATTTACTTGTCTTGATAATTTTTTATTTTTTTCACAATAATCAAGGTTTGTAATTGCAACTGAGTTTATTACTAAATCATAATTTTTTTTAGACAACATTTCTTGAATATTTTCTTTAGATGTTAAATCCTTTTTTCTTAATCGTAAGCCATTATTTGTAATTTCATTTTTTTTTTTGAGAATTTTATTTAATTCTTTTCCAAGTAATCCCGAAGATCCTAGTAATAATATTTTCATTTTAAGAAATAATTTTATTTTTTTTTAATATTTTATAGTAATTCAAAGCTTTTTGTTCACTAATATTTATTTTTATGGCAATATTCTTTATATCTCTAACACCATTACAATACATGTAAAAATCTAATAAAGACTGAGAATTTAGTTCTCTCTCACCGACTGATGTTTTAGAGTTATGTTTGACACCTTTGATTGTTGAAAAATCTGGGTATAAATTTTTCTTACTTAAAAAAGGTTCACAAATAATATTTGGTGTTGGAATTTTCAAATTTTGGATTTCTTCTATAATTCTTTTTATTATTATAAAGCTTTTCTTGAGTCCCTTATTTGTTACAATATCGAAATTATCTGCAGAAGTATGATATTCTGGATATGATCCATATTTTGTTCTTGTAATGCAAGCTATTGGTAAATTTACTCCAGGCGCATTGAATTGTCTTTCATCGCTACCTCTATCTAAAAAAGAATATTTTTTAAATTTAACTTTTTCCTTTATAAATATTTTCTGTGCAATAGTGTTGCTTATTGAATCCTTATCTATTGAGGGAATTAATGAAAAATTTCCTTCATCACCCACACAGGTTAATACATATCCTGCAATTGTATTTTTTTTAAGTTTTTTTAAATTTTTATGAATGTAGGCAATAGACCCAATTGTTTCAGGTAAAAACAAAAATCTTATAGAATAATTATTATTTCTATTATTAAAATGTTTTGCTAAAAAAGTAGCAATTGTAGGGCCCGAAATTTCATTATTGGCAAGCTGTGGGTGACAAATATATGTGGATAATAATATTTCTTTTTTTGATTTTCCTTTTATAAATAACTCACCATAATGCATTTTTCCTTTTTTATTAAAATTTGATAATATTTTTACTTGAAATTTTTTTCCTTTAAAAAGTTTTCTTTTCTCATTTTCCTTCATACAAAATCCCCAAAATTTTTTATAATATGAGGTAATATAAGGGATCCAATTTGGATGACTTGGAATAGTAAATATATGTTTTTCTAAAGTATTCTTATTTAAAGTCCTATCTATAGGTTGTGAATAAACTACAATAGAAAGATTATTTTTTTTAAAGTCAACAATTTTTTCATTTTTTTCATTTTTAATATAGGCTTCCTTGACTGACCATTCTGGTGGAATTTGCCAGTCAAAAACTTTTTTACCACAATTAAAATAATTAATTTTAAAACCAGGTATTTCTGATTTTATTATTGATAATGTTTGTTTAACTCCCTCACCAGTTAAACTTCTGTATATAGGGAATAATTTTTTTGCAAAATTTATCATAGTTAATAAAAATTATTTTCTAAATGGACTCGAATTTTTGGGTCGATGATTCATCCAAGCAAATATATCTTTTTTTAATAAACTTAAAGTATGTTGATAAAATTTTTTCATATCATAACAATATATATAGTTTTTTCCTAGTTTTTGTTTCTTAATTTTTTCCTTACGTAGAAATTCTTTTAAAATTTTTTTATTTTTATTTCTTTTTAATTTTATGTACTGTTTATATAAAACAAATAAATAAAATTTTTCATTATATAATTTATTCTTAATTTTTATCCTATGATTAAACTCTTTTGTATATCTATAGGGAACATTCATATCAAATTCAGCTTGGTGAACCTGTGAGCAATTTTGGTTTACTGGCATTCCCAAGCTAATAAATTTCGTATTTAATTTAATCATTCTTTGAAAGGGACTGCTTGGACCATAAACATGTCTTGTATTATTTGAGCATATAAGGTTTGCTTTTTTCCCTATCGCAGATGAAGACGAATAGGGGTGAATCTGTCTCACAGTTTTTTTTAAGCTCAAGATATAATTAGAAAAAGCACCAGTTTCTGAAAACCTTTGAGATGGATTAAAAATTTTTTTTGATTTTATTAAATTAAATGAGTGAGTTGGAACAATTATAGTTCCACCAGAACCAATTTTTTTTTTTATAATTTTAAAGAAAAGCTCTGGTAGTTCTCTTAATTTTTCATTTTTTATATTTCCAAAGCTTGATATATTGCCAGTTATATAAAGAGTATCATCTTTTTTTATATTTAATTTTCCAAAACACTTCTCTATATCATCTTTTAAATAATTATAGTTCATACAATGATTTTATCGCAATTTTTTAACTAGAAGCTTTTCTAAATCTTGCACCTTTTTAATATCATTTAAATCTTTATCTGAAATTTTACATTTAAATTTTTTTTCAATTCCCATTGCAATTGACATCATATCTAAGGAATCCATATCATTTTGAATAAAATTTTTATCTATATCAATTTTTTTATCAGTCTCTTTCTCAATTATTAAAATTAATTTTTTTATTAATTCTGTCGATTTCATATTTTTTTTATTAAGCATGTTGCAATTGATAAACCTACCCCAAAACCACACAAAATACTGTTTTTATTTTTCTGATAATTATTTTTTTCAAGTACAATTGGTATAGAGGAGGAAATCGTATTACCAATATTCTTAATTAACATTGGAACTCTTTTTTCATTTAATTTCAGAGATTTGGTTATTGTTTTAACAATATGCCTACTTCCTTGATGAAGATAAAATTTTTCTACATCATCAATTTTTAATTGATTTTTTTTTAATAAATTTAGTATTTCTTTTACAACATATTTTTCTGCAAATTTCATAACAGATCTTCCATTCATATGTAATTTTCCATTAAAGTTATTAATAGCATTATGATTAGATGTATTTGAGAAAAAGCTATAATCCTTGATCAGTGTTCCTTTTTTTTTCATTTTAACAATAGAAACTGTGGCAGCATCTCCAAATAATATATCAGTATTGTAATCTCCTTTGCTTATTATTTTTGAATATGGATCACATGTAAAAATTAATGCCATATCATTATTCGACAAAAAATTTTCACATACTTTCAACGAATAAACATACCCAGCACAGCCTTGAGAAATATCCATTGTTGCAATATTTGACTCAAGACCAATTTTATTATGTATCAGAGCTGAATTGTGTGGAAGTCCATTTCCCTCAGGATTTTGAGTACAAAGTAACAAAAGTTTAATTTTTTTTTTTTTAATTTTTTTTAATTTTTTATAAGCAGCAACACACATGCTGACAATATCTTCATTTTTATTTTTTCGTGTGACTTTAGTAGTCCCAATTTTGTTTGTTAAAAATTTTTTATTAATGTGCTTGTAAGTTTTTAGTATATCTAATTTATTTTTTGGAAGATAACTTTTTATTTCTTCGATACTTAACATTTTGTTATTATCCACATGTAAAATTAATTAGTCCTATAATTTTATTATATTCATAAATCTTACTTACTGTAGATATATCTTTATAATTTTGCTCAATTTCTATTTTGAATTTTTTTCTAGAAATATAGCTAAAATTTTTATTTAATAAAATTCTCGTAAAAAACCATATTTTTTTCCCTGTAAATTTTTTCTTATGTAGAATTTTAGTTAAACTTACTAAAATTTCAATAGGAGTTAATTTTGTCTCATAATCGCATTTTATGGAATTCTTAGTTAATGTAATATTTTTTTTAGGAATATTTTCATCGATAAAATAACGTTCTCTAATTTTTTTTCTTGAATTACCAATAAAAATTTTTCTTATTTGTTTTTTTTTTAAAATACAATCAACTGCTATATCTTTAGTATTTTTTGAATTTAAAAATTTAGGAATATAATTTAATGGTTTTTTAAACTTTAAATCAATTAAATTATAATCTCTTTCTCTTACTAAAAGATTGAAGATATCTGTACCATGAATGTAGTCTCTATTATTTCTTAATTTCAATTTTAGGTTTTTCATTTTAAATTTAAATAGCTTATTTTAACAAAGTTTTTATGCCATAATTATAATTTAAGGGTGGTGTGCTATTGAAATGTAATAATTTTTTTACTTTTTTATTTAACTTAGTTTTATAATTTAATTTGTTAAATTGAAAATATGGTTTAACAAACCAGGGGCTATAAATATTAAAAATTGACCATCTACTTACTTCAGTTGGGCTACCTGCCTTATGACTTAAATTAGAGTCCATAAATATAAGAGAACCCTTTTTTGCTGTTAAAATATTAATCTTTGAATTTTTATTTATTTTAACTTTCTTTTTTAATTTATGTGATTTTTTTATATATAAAGTTGAACCATTTTCTTTTGTAAAATCCTCCAAAGCAAAAATGACAAGATATGATAAAGAAGGTTTGATTGCTTGATTATTTATATACCTATTGTCAGTATGCCATTTTTGACCACTTGCATTCGAATTTTTTAAATTAACCTTCTCTAAATTTGATAAATATTGATTTCTTGCAGTTGCTGTTGTTAAAACGTAGTCATTGTCTATTGTTTTTTTTAAGATTTTATCAATATGTTTATCATAAATAAGATTTAAAAGCCTACTATCCTCCAAAAAAAAATTATATAGAATTATAGAATTTTTTTGTCCAACGTATTTTTTTTTTTTTATTCTTTTTTTTATAATATTTTTTAATAACCCAACATAATGGTCACATTTTTTTTCCGATAAAAAGTTATTAATAATACACATTCCATCTCTATTTAATTTAGTATGTATTTTTTTTTGATCTAACATTTATTTTTTTGAAACAGTCCAATCTTCTATTTCATCAGAAAGTGTATAAGGTGGTTCAGATATTTTTGAAAAAATATAATGTGAATTTATGCATTCAAGTTTTTTTTGATCGGTATTATATATTTTTGAAAGACTGCCATCTTCTTGGGTGTACCAAGTTTCTTTGTGAGAACAATAGTATCCCATCTTAGTTAATTCCATATTCCAGTCTCTTTGATGGTTTTCAACAAAAGTTCCTGTGATAATAATTACATATTTAGGATTAAGAATTTTTATTGCACTTAAATCATTTGCATAAGGTATTCTATCTATTGAGCCATCAAAATAACATAATAATGGTTTTTCAATTAAATGGTTTCCTTTGCCAAAATATTCATTATAGACTTTAATGTTTTTACTTTTTTCTTCTAAAAATTTATAAGCTTGATTTGGCTCAACACCAATTAGATTGTTCCAACCTTTATTCTCCAATTGTCGTAAATGATATCCACCAGCACAACCAATATCCATAATTACATCTTCAAAATTTATATTTAATTTTTTTAATAAAGATAATATTTGAGATAATCTTTCCTCACCTAATTTTTTGAAATATGGTCCTTTTATTGGGTATTCGACAGGTCCATTTACTTTACTCCAAAAACGATCTTCTTTTTTAAGAAATTTAAGAGGCCTTAATATTGATGGATATAAAAATATTCTTTTTTCTTTTTGGTTTGCAGAAATACTTAAAAATTTGCCTAAAGGAGAAGAAAGAATTATATTTATCCATTTACTTTTGGCTGAATAAAATTCTTTCCAGGAATTATATTTTTTACTGAATATCTTTACAATTAAAGATTTTAAATTCATATAATCTTATAACACATAAAATCTTTAATTAAAGCTTTACTGTTCAATAATTGAACGCTATATATTTTTTTGATAAAAATATGAATCATAACACTAATCATTTAGATATTTTAAGAAAAATTAAGTCCAAACCTTATTCATCACAGAGAAAACTAGCTTTTGAATTAGGTTTTAGTTTAGGAAAATTAAATTATTGTCTAAAAGAATTAAAAAATAAGGGTTTAGTAAAAATAAGTAATTTTAAAAAAAATCCAAATAAAATTTCCTATATATATATTTTAACTCCAAAAGGAATTTCTCAAAAAACCAAACTTACATTGAACTTTATGAAAAGAAAAATGAAAGAATATGATGAACTTAAAAAAGAGTTGAAAGTTAAATAAAATGTATAAAACAAAAAATGATAAAGAAACAAAGATGCCCTATCATTTAAAGACTATAAATTTGATCAAGAGCATAAATTATTATTCTCTCCAAAATAAAAATATTACATGGGCAAAATTTTCTCATCTTGCACAAGGGAGACCTAATTAAAATTTTCTAATCAAAATTTAAAGGTAAAAATTATGGTTTCTATAAAAAGCAATAAAAATTATATTAATAGTTATTTAAATCTCAAAGAAAAAAAATTTAAAGTTAGATATCATGACGTGGAATTGCACAATATTTTAAAAAAATTAATAACTCATAAAAAACAAAATATTTTAGACTTAGGATGTGGAAATGGTGGTTCAACAATATATTTACAAAAAAAATTTCCTCAGAATTATTTCTATGGGATAGATTATAAAAAAAAAATTTTTATAAAAAAAAAAAACAAATATCCAATTTTTATTAATTATAATTTATTAAAAAATATTAAATTAGATTTAAAGTTTGATATTATTTATTCAAAAGCTGTTATTCAAACTTTGCCAGAAAAACAACTAAATAAAGTTTTTTCCAATGTAAACAAAATGCTTAAAAAAGATGGAATTTTTATAATATTTGATTGCTTTCACAATTTTAAAGAATATGAAATATTCAATATTGAATATATAAGAAATGAGAAATCTAAAAATCCATTAAAAAAGTTTAATTTTTTTTATTTAAGTAAGAAAAATTTAAAACAAAGGTTAATTAAATCAAAATTTAAAAATATAAACTTTTACGATTTTTTTCTTAATTTTGAAGTAAGAAAAAAAAACGAAACATCCCAAACCTTAAGATTAAAAAATAATAGGATATTAAGTCTATTGGGGCCAATCATTCAACCTTGGTGTTTTGTAATATCAAAAAAAAAATAAAATGTTAGTAATTGGAATTAATGACACACATGATGCTTCTGCTTGTTTAATCAAAGATGGTAAAATTATAGATGTAGTGCAGGAAGAGAGATTAACAAGAAATAAGGGGATATCTTCTTTACCAATAGAGTCAATTAAATATATTATAAAAAAGAATAAAATTAAAACAAATGATATTGATCAAGTTTGTGTAGCAAACAAAAATTTACTTAATTTAACTTTATGGAATATAAATTCTCAGTTCTCGACATTAGATTGGTTTAAGCTTCAAGAAAATTATTACTTTCAAAGAATATTTAATAAAAAAAAAATATTATTAAGAAAAATTTTTCCAAATTATAAGCCTATTAAATTAGGATATTCTTTAAAAAATATTCCATTTATATCCACTGATGAAGCCAAAAAAAAAAATTATAAAGATATTTATATACTAAGACTGAATACAATATGTGATTTACTAAATATTAATGCTAAAAAAGTGAGTTTTTACGACCATCATCAGTGTCATGCTTTCTATGGTTATTTTACCAATCCAAATAAAAAAAATAATATTGCTATTTTAACAGCAGATGGTGGAGGAGACGGAGTTTATAATACAGTTTCTTTATTTAAAAATGGAAAGTACAAATTATTTTCTAGATCCAGGAATAATTGGATTGGCAAAGCCTATACAGCAGTCACACTTTATTTGGGCTTAAACCCTTTTAGACATTTATATAAAGTGATGGGTCTTGCCCCTTACGCTAATAAAAAAAATTATAATGAAATATTAAATTTTTTTTTAGATTTCCTTAAAGTAAAGAATATAGATTTTAAAGTTACACCAAAAGCAAAAGATACTTACTTCTTTTTTAGAGAAAATTTAAAGCATTACCGTTTTGATAATATTGCTGGTGCCCTACAAGAATTTGTAGAAATAAGATTGGTGGAGTGGTTCAAAAATGTTGGTAAAAAATTAAAAACAAAAAATTTTGTATTTAGTGGTGGTGTTGCAAACAATGTAAAAGTAAACCAAATTTTAGGAAAACAAAAATTTGTTAAAAATTTATGGATTCCTCCTGGGCCAGGAGATGAGAGCCTATGTATGGGCGCAGCATATTCATATATTTATAATGTTTTGGGACCTAAAAAAACTGAAAAATATGTAAAAATACCTAAAAATGTATATTGGGGACCAGATATAAATGAAAAAGATATAATTGATTTTAAAAAAGATAAATTAATTAAAAAAAATTTTAAATTTGTAAAAGATAAAGGATATAAAAGCACTGCAAAGCTTTTAGCAAAAGGTGAGATTATTTTTGTTTGTATTGGAAGACAAGAATTTGGGCAGAGAGCCTTAGGCCATAGATCCATTATATGTGATCCATCAAACTTAGATTTAGTAAAAAAAATTAATTCTACAATTAAAATGAGAGATTTTTGGATGCCATTCACACCCTCAATTCTTGATACCCATATAAAAAAATATATAAAACTTAATCCTAAACTTGATATAAATTATATGACGGCATGTTTAGATTCAACAAGCTTAGGAAGATATCACCTAAAAGCTGCAATGCATCAAGCAGACTATACTATAAGGCCCCAAATAGTAAAAAAAACAACTTGTCAAAAATATTATGAACTAATTAATTCTTTTTGTAAATTAAGTGGAGTAGGAGCTGTATTAAATACATCTTTAAATATGCATGAATTTCCAATTGTTACGAAACCACTTGATATAGTAAATGAAATTATAAAAGATAATAAAAATATAGATTTTAATATTTTAATAGAAGATAATCTTTTTCTAAGAAAAAAAACATGAAAAATATAACTGGAAGACAATTAAGAATGGCGAGAGTTTCAATGAAACTTAGGGTTGATGATCTCTCAAAAAAAACTGGCGTTCCATGGGCTAGAGTTCAATTGCTTGAAAGAGACGATAAAGAATTACCAGATAATGAAAAAGTTCAAAAAATAATAAAATTTTTTGAAGACAATAAGGTAGTTTTTGAAGAAGGTAATGAAGAATATTTACCTTTTATTAAGATTAAAAAATAGTATAAATATTTTATGGATATTGATTTAAATAAATCTTACACAGCATCAGATGTAGAGGCTCCTACAGGAGTGAATATAGAGCTTACTGAGATTTGTAATGTAAAATGCAAACACTGCTACAATCCCTGGAGAGATGAAAGCATGGGTATGTATGAGTTAAATGTTTTTAAAGTAAAAAAAATTATACAAAAGTTAAGTGAAATAGGAGTTTTTCATGTAATTTTAAGTGGTGGAGAGCCTCTTTCTAATTATGATATTTTAAAAAAAGCGATGTCACTACTTAAAGAGCACAAAATGACATTTAGTATGAACACAAATCTAATTTTAGCAAATGATAAAAATATGTCTGAACTTAGAGAGCTAGGATTGGAGCATTGTTTAACGAGTATACCATCAATTGATGCTGATGAAAATGATGAGATTATGCAATCAAAGGGAACTTTAAAAAAAATATTAAATGGAATTAAGGCCTGTATAAAAAATGATATTAGAGTGAGTGCTAATATGGTTGTTACAAAATCTAATAAACATAGAGTTTATGAAACTGGAAAAATGATGGCAGAACTAGGATGTACAAAATTTTTTGTAACAAGAGCGGTACCTCCAATATATTCAGCTGTAGCAAAAGATAGTGATAACGATGTCCATGAAGAATTAATTTTAAGTCATGAAGATGTTAAAAAAAGTTTAGATGATGCTATTAAAATTAAAGAAGAATATGGGATAGCAATTGGATCATTGATAAGTTATCCACTTTGTTTTTTGGAAGACCTTCAAAAATATTCAGACTTTGCTGGAAGAGGCTGCCCATCTCAAAGAGGTGGAATAGTTAATATAAATTCAAGTGGCGATCTTCATACATGTGTCCATGAAGAAGAGACATATGGAAATATCTTTAAACATTCTCTTAAGGAAATATATCAAACTACAATGAAAAAGTGGAGAGATGGCTCAATGCATTATGATGGGTGTAAAGGTTGTGAATACCTTCAGGTTTGTCATTCAGGGTGCCAGATGACAGCCAATGCAGTTAATGGAAAAACAGCATCAAAAGACCCACTTTTTAAAGGGTATGATGCTATTACAAATCATTTTGACCTCATTTCTGATAATAAAATTTTTGATTATATTAACTCCAAGGGAAAATTTTTTGTTCCTGAAAGAGTGAGATTTAGAGATGATCAAAAAGTGATGTTAGTTAACGCAAGATGGGGAAACTATATTACTGTTAGCAAAGATGTTGGTGCATTTTTACAGAAAGCTTATTCTGAAAAATTAGAATTTGATATTCACTCTTTTGGATTAGATAGAAAAGAATTTTTGGCAAATTTATTTTTTAAAGATGTAATAGAAAGTGTGGAAAAATTAGATATTTCCAAAGTTATAACAGGATTGAGTTATGACTCTATGTATTTACCAAAAAATATTAAGAAAAATATTTAATTATAGAATTTTTGAAAAAATTATCAAAAAAATTAAAGCAGGAAGCAAAAGCATTTGATAAAATTGCCACCCAAAAGCAGAGAATAAAATTTAATCCAGATCTTAGGTCTGATAAGATAAATCCTTTTTTTTACAATAACCCATGGAGATATCCATTAACTAGAAAATTAACTATAAGAAAAAAAGTTGATTTTGTTCTAGCTAATTGTTCAAAAAAACAAAAAGTTGTTGATGTTGGATGTGGCTTAGGTACGTTATCTATGGAACTTGCAAGAAAAAGTGTTTATGTAGAGGCAATAGATATTTCAGACAGGTCATTAAATTATGCAAGAAATTATGCAAAAAAATCACTTAAAAAAAATGAACTTTCGCATATAAATTTTAAAAAAGTTCAAATAGAAAATTATATCAAGGACAGTAAAAATGGGACAATTGACAGATTTATTTTTTTTAGAACACTTCATCATTTACCAAATCCAGAAATTTTATTTAAGAAAATTAAGAGCAAGTTGAAAAAAAATGGTAAAATAATTATTGTTGAGCCATTTAGATCAAGTATTAGTTATACAAGTGGCCTAATTGCTTACTTGGTAAGACAACTTGCAATGACATGGGTTAGTTATGATAAAAAATTAAAATTAAAAAATACAAATGATATAAAAAAAGGAATTTCAAACATACTAAAGGAATACAGATATGTTTTAGATAAAAAGGGTTACGATCAATCACCTATGGACAATATAACTAGTGACCCTGATAAAGTTATTTCAGCTTTAAAAAAAAATTTTGTAATTGAAAAAATAGAAACTGAAGATTCCTTTAAAGATAAAATAATTGGAGGAATTAGAGGAAAAAATTCAGACCAAATTATAAAATTTATTGATTTATTTGACGACTTTTTAATTAAACAAAAAATAATTAAAGGTACAACTTATAAGATAGTTGCAAAAAAATAATTTATAAATTTTAATGGAAAAATACTTTACAAACCCAAGAAGTTTTTATCATGGAATAATGTTTCATCACTTTCATGACAATAGAAAATATAATAAAGCTCAAGGATCAATCTCAAAAAATGAATTTATTAAAATAATTAATTTAATAGGAAAAAAGAATATTATTAATGCAGATATTTTTATAAAGAAGCTTAAAGCAAATACATTAAAAAAAAATGAAGTATGCTTAACATTTGATGACGGATTAAAATGCCAATTTGATGTTATTCATCCAGTTCTTAAGAAATTAAAAATTAAAGCATTTTTTTTTATATATACTTCTATATTTGAAAAAAAACCTGATTTATTAGAAGTTTTTAGATATTTTAGAACAACTTATTTTAAGAAGATCGATGATTTTTATAAATATTTTTTTAACTTTTGCTCTAGTAAAAATATTGATCTATCAAGTATTATCAAAAATGAAAAAAAAGCAATATTAAAAAAAAAATATATTTTTCCATTTTATACGTACAACGATATTCTTTTTAGAATTATCCGAGATAAATATTTAAAGAGAAATCAATATGAAAAAATTATGATTAATTTAATGAAAAATAAAAATTTTAATTATAAAGGTACTTTCAATAAACTTTTTTTAAGTGCAAAAGAATTAAAGGAATTAGCATCATTTGGACATAATATTGGACTACATTCTCATACCCACCCTACAACGATGTCAAAATTACCAAAACAAAAACAAAAATTTGAATTTACAAAAAATAATAAAATATTAACTAAAAATATTAAAAGTAAAATTAATTCAATGAGTCATCCATGTGGGTCATATAATTTAAATACAAAAAAAATACTTAATGATCTAGATATTGAAATAGGGTTTAGAAGTAATATGAAAAAATCTCAAAATTCTAAAATAATTAATAATTCAAAATTTGAAATTGCCAGAGAAGATCATGCGAATATTTTAAACTTGATCAAAAAAAATGTCTAAAATTACTTTATTTACCTCAAACAATCTAAGGCATAATTATTTGGTAAACTTTTTATCAAAATTAACAGATAATTTGTATGTAATTCAAGAATCTAAAACAATATTTCCAGGATTAAATTCTGATGATTATTCAAATAATCCATTAATTTATAAATATTTCAAAAAAGTTGATTGGGCACAAAAAAAATTTTTTGGTAATCAATCACTCTCTCTAAAAGGAAAAATAAAATTATTACCTTTAAAAATGGGGGATTTAAAATATTTGAAAATTAATGATAATAAAGATTTTTTTAAAAGTGACCTTTATATAGTTTTTGGATCTAGTTTAATAAAAGGAAAAATTTTTCAATTTCTCAAAGAGAAAAAAGCAATCAATATTCATATGGGTATTTCCCCTTATTATAGAGGAGCAGACTGTAATTTTTGGGCACAAAAAGACAATAATCCACATTTAGTTGGTGCCACTATACACTATCTGTCTGCTGGTATTGATGATGGAAGCATCTTATCGTATGCAACGTCAGAATTTCATCCAAATGCATTTATTCACAGCATGTCTACTGTCAAATCAGCATTCTATTGTTTAAAAAAAATAATAAAAAAAAAAATTAAAAAATCTTTTAAACAAGATTTGTCAAAAACAATAAGACTTTCTAAAAAGAAAGAATTTAACAATATGAGTGTAAATAATTTTTATTCTAAAAAATATACAGAACAAAAAAATCAAAAAATTGAATTAACTAATTGTTATACTTTAAAGAGAAAATCATTTTTTTAATGACTAGATTAATTAAAATTAAAAATAGACTTATTGGTGACTCCTATAAGCCGTTAATTATTATTGAATTAGGTATTAATCATAATGGAAATTTGAAATTAGCTAAACAGATTATAAAAGAAGCAAAAAAAAGTGGTGCTGAAATTATAAAACATCAAACCCATATACCTGAAGATGAGATGAGTATTGAAGCTAAAAAAATTGTTCCAGGCAATGCAAATACAAACATTTATGATTTAATAAAAAAATGCTCAATTTCTGAAGATAAAGAACTTGAATTAAAAAAATTTGTTGAAAAAAATAAAATGATTTTTATAAGCACTCCATTTTCAAGAAAATCTGTAGATAGATTAGTCAAGTTTAACGTGCCTGCGTTTAAAATTGGATCTGGAGAATGTAATAATTATCCCTTAGTTGATTACATCTGTAGCTTTAAAAAACCAATAATATTAAGTACTGGCATGAATGATATTAAATCAATCAAAAAAAGTGTTCGAATAATAGAAAAACACAAAATTCAGTATGCTTTAATGCATACAACAAATCTTTATCCTACACCTCATAAATTAGTAAGATTAAATGCTATTAATGAGTTAAAGGAAACATTTCCAAAAGCAGTAATTGGACTATCAGACCACACAGGTGATAATATTACCTCTATGGCAGCTATAGCTATGGGTGCAAGCTTAATCGAGAAGCACTTTATTGATCATAAAAAGAGGAAAGGCCCAGATATATTAGCATCGATTGATAAAATACAATTAAAGGAACTGATTGATTCATCTAAAAAACTTTTTTTAGCAATGCCAGGAAAAAGGATTCCGATTAAACAGGAAAAAAAAACAATTAAGTTTGCTTTTGCATCAGTGGTCGCTATCAAAGATATTTTAAAGGGAGAAAAGTTCAGCAAAGACAACATGTGGGTGAAAAGGCCAGGCACAGGAGATTTTTTAGCTGAAAAATTTTACTCATTATTAGGAAAAAAATCATTGATGAGTGTTAAAAAAAATACACAAATAAAAAAAAGATATGTCTTTAAAAAAAATTAGATTATCTTTTTTTTCTGGGAGCAGATCTGAATTTGATATTATTTCTAATGTAATTGAAAGAGCTCAGAATATAAATGAGTTTGAAACTACTTTAATCGTATCCGGTAACCATTTAAAGAAAATTAGAAAAAACAAAATTAAAAAAATTTTTAAAATTAATTTAGCTAAAAAAGACAATACAAAAGAAACTTATTACTCAAGTGTTATTTCTGAAGTTATTATAAAAATTACAAATAAATTAAAATATTTAAGGCCAGATTTTTTAATTTTACATGGAGATAGATTTGAAACTTTTGCTGCAGCAATAGCGAGTTCATCAATGAATATACCAACTGTTCAACTAGAAGCAGGAGATATAACAAATGGTGGAACCTATGACGATAGTGTTAGACATGCAATATCAAGATTAAGTCATATATTGTTTGCAACCAATCAAGAGTCAAAAAAAAGATTAATTAAATTTGGAGAAGAAGAATGGCGAATTAAAAATTTTGGGTTAAGCTCATTTGATAAAATACATGATATAAATTTTGCAACTACAAATGAAATAAAAAAAAAATTTCAAATCTCACTTAATAAACCAATAATATTATTTACTTTTCATCCATCTTCAATTGATTATAAAAAAACATATTCAAATCTTAAAATTTGCTTAAAATCATTAGACAAGTTAAAAAAAAATGTTGATATCATAATTACTTATCCCAATAATGATTTGGGTTCAAAAATCATTATTGATGAATATAAAAAAAATAATAAATTTAAGATTTATGAATCACTAGGTAAACATTTTTATTATGGGTTAATGTCTTTAAATTTAAAAAAAGTTCAGAAAGTTATTTGTGCCGGAAATTCTTCATCAGGAATAAAAGAGACACCTTTTTTTCATTGTCCAACAATTAACATAGGAAATAGACAAGATGGTAGATTACAAGCAAACAATGTAGTTAATGTTAAATTTAATGAAAAACTTATTGATAATGCGTTAAAGGTAACACTTAAAAATAATAAATTTAATATTAAAAATCCTTATTATATTGAAAATTCAAGTATAAAAATATTAAAGTTCATTAAAAAATTTAAAAATAAAAAGTTTGAACTTTTAAATAAAAAATATCAATAAATTCATGATTAGCAATCCACTAGTTGAAAAAAAAGATAAAAAAAAATTAATTATACTTGCTTTATCTATGGTAACGACAATGATTTTTGAAATTCTTGGTATAGGTTTAATTCCTATTTATATTTTTAGTCTAATATCAATTGAGAATATAAACAATTATATTCCAAATTTTTTATCTTTTCTAAAAAACTTTGAAAAAAATCAGTTAATAATAGTTTTTTCGACATTTATTATATTTTTTTTTTTAATTAAAAATATTTTTCAAATAATTTTATATAAAATTGAAGCAAGTATAATAATGAATTTAATTTATAAAAATTCCAGTAAGATTTTTGATTATTATATAAATCGACCACTGCTATTTCATTTCGAAATAAACCCATCTAAAATAATAAAAAATATCACAGCAGCAAATAGACAGGCTGGTGAATTAATTAGGTTGTCGATAAATATATTTAAAGAAATAGGCCTTATATTAATTCTTACGATATCTTTATTGTATGTTGATTATAAAATTACAATAATGTTAATATTTTTGTTAATTATATTTTCTTCTTTTTTTTATTTTAAATTTAAAAAACCATTGATCAAAATGGGTGAAGAAGTACAAGACCATCAAGATCAACAAATAAAAATTTTAAATCATTCCTTTAATGGAATTAGAGAAGTTAAAATTTTTAAAAATGAAAATTATATGAAAAATATTTTTAATAAAGAAATATATGGTTTTTTAAATAAAGATTATATTAGTGAATATTATTCAAGATTACCTAGAATTATTTTTGAATTACTTGCTATAGTTTTAATTGTTTTTTTTGTTTTATATTTAATTTTACAAAATAATAAATTGGTAGATATCTTGCCCCTATTATCATTATATAGTGTTGTGTTAATAAAATTTATTCCAAGTTTTACAACTTTAAACGCTTCTCTAAACCAGAAATCTTATTATAGGGAGGCATATAATATAATATCTTTAATTTTAAAAAATATTCTTGAGGAGAAAAAAAGGGAATCAAAAATTAAAAGGACAGATATTAAATTTCACAATGATCTTAAATTTGAAATTAGTTTTAATAATGTTAGTTTTACGTACCCATCAAGAAAAAATTATAAAGTTTTGAATGATATTAATCTAAAAATTTCAAGAGGAGACATGTTAGGAATTTTTGGAAAATCTGGCGAAGGTAAGAGCACAATAATTGATTTATTAATGGGTCTTATAGAGCCAAATGAAGGAATGGTAGAATGTAACGAAAAAAACATAAACCTAGACCCAAGTTCTTGGTTTGATAATATTGGGTATGTGCCACAAAATGTCTATCTTTTTGATGATACTTTATTAAAAAATATTACCTTTGGTATTGATGATGAAGATGTAAACATGAATAGAGTCCAAGAAGTAATAAAAGATACTAACTTAGATAGTTTCGTAAAAAATTTACATAATGGATTAAATACCAAATTGGGAAATATGGGTGCTAATTTATCTGGAGGTCAAATTCAAAGAATAGGTATTGCAAGAGCTTTATACAGAAATCCAGAGATTTTGATTTTAGACGAACCAACTAGTGCAGTTGATAAAGATACAGAAAGAGAAATATTATCAAACTTAAAAGATTCTAAATTTTCAAAAAAAATTATTGTTATTATCTCACATAACTTAAGAATTCTTAAAAATTGCAATAAGGCAATTTTGTTGAAAAATAAAAAGATATTTAAAGAGTTTAATGACTCAAATATTAAAAAGTTAAGTGAAACTGAATTAGAGAATATTTTATAACTATTATGATAATTAAATCCAAAGATATTAAAGAAAATTTAATTAAATATAGTCAGAGTATTTATGACGCTATTTATAAAATTAATTTAATAAAATTAAAATTCTTATTAGTTGTAAATCTTAATAATTCAGTAGTTGGAACAATTACTGACGGTGATTTAAGAAGAGCCTTGGTAAATCATAAAGATTTAAATGAAAGTGTATTTAAAATAATGAATAAAAAATTTACTCATTCAACTAAAAAAATTGATGATCAAATGGGAAGATTAATATTAAAAAAAAAGATGATCAATTTTTTACCCATATTAAATGAAAATAAAAAGATAAAATATCTAATTAGTGAAGAAAATAATATTAGCTTCAAACCTAAAAGAAATAAAATTCTTTTTATAGCAGGTGGAAGGGGTAAAAGATTGATGCCCCTAACAAAGACAACCCCAAAACCACTTTTGAGAGTGAAAAAAAATTCAATTATTCATGATTTGATAATAAGTTCAATTTACCAAGGATTTAAAAATTTTATTATATCAGTAAATTATAAAGCAGAAAAATTTCTTAAGATTTTCGAAGATGGAAAAAATTTAAATTGTAATATTTTATATTTGAAAGAAACTAAACCACTTGGAACAGCTGGACCGATAACACTTTTAAAAAAAAAAGATTTTGATAATAATGCAATGATTGTTATGAATGCTGATCTAATTACAAACATTAACTTTTCTGAACTTATTAATTTTCATAATAAAAATAAAAATGACTTTACCGTCTGCATAAAAAATATTTCAATTAATATTCCTTATGGAGAAATTGAATTTGGAAAAAAAGGAATTAAAAAAATATCTGAAAAGCCACATAAATCTTATTTTATCAATGTTGGGATTTATGCAATTAGTTATAATGCTATTAAAAATTTTAAGCCAGGTTATTTGGATATGAATGATTTTATAAATATTTTAATAAAAAAAAAAATGAAGGTTAAACACTTTCCAATTTATGAGAATTGGCATGATATTGGAAACAAATTAGACTTTACAAAACTTAAAAATGAATTCTGCGATGTATAAAACAGCAATTATTGGTTTTGGTAATATAGGATATTCACTATCAAATGATAAAAAGAGAAAATTAATTTGGAGTCATTTTGAAGCATATAATAAAATTAAAAAAACAAAATTGATCGCTATTGTTGAGATTGATAAAAAAAAGAGAAATATTATAAAAAAAAAATATCCCAATCTTTTACTATTCAAAAATATTGATGAATTATTAATTTCTAACACTAAAATTGATATATTTTCTATTTGTACCCCAACCAAAACACATTTTACTATTCTTACAAAGTTAATTCAACAAAACCCAAAACTTATAATTTGTGAAAAACCCATATGCAGCAATATTAAAGAAGGAAGATTAATTCTTAAAAAATTGAAAAAAAGTAAAAATCAAAATCTTATTTTAGTAAATCATCAAAGAAGATATGAGAAAAATTTTATTCTCTCAAAGGAATTATTAAAAAAAAAAATAATAGGAAAAATTAGATCAGTTAATGGATATTATTCAAAAAAAATATACAATATTGGAACTCACTTATTTGACTGTATTAGAATGTTAATTGATTCTGAACCAAAATTAATTTCATCTTTTTTTTTAGATAAAAATAATATTGACCCAACATTGATAGGAATAATCAAATTTGATAATGATATTGACTGCACAATCAATGCTACTGGTAAAAAATATAATTATATTTTTGAATTAGATATCATTGGTACAAAAGGTAGGTTAAAAATCTTAGAAAATGGAAAAAAAATAAAACTATATAAATATTTAAAAAGTAAAAATTTTACTAATTATTATGAATTGAAAAAAATTGATTTCAAAAATATTCTTAAAAAATTTTTTTTTTTATCAAATGACCCAATGAAAAATTTATTTGAAAATGGTATCCGTAGCTTTGAAAAAAAAATTAGATTATATCCAAGTGCATTTGATGGATATCAAAACTTGTTAATAGCAGATACGATGGTAAAATCTGCAAAACTTAGAAAAATTATAAAAGTATGAAAAAATTAGCTTTATTTGGGGGAAAAGTTACAAGAAGAAAAAAATTTAAGCATTCAACCATACTTGGTTTGGCTGAAAGAAAAGCTGTGATGAAACTTATTAAAAGTGCCAAATTATCTGGCTTTTACAATAATTTTCTAGGAGGGCCTAATGTTCAGGAATTTGAAAAAAAATGGTCTAATTTTTTTAATTGTAAATACGCTGTAGCTGTTAATTCAGGTACATCAGCCCAGCAAATTGCTCTTGCAGCTTGTGGTATTAAAAAAAATGATGAAGTGATTGTTCCTTCTTTAAGTTTTACTTCTACAATGTCGACAGTTTTAATGAATGATGCTGTTCCAAAATTTTGTGATATTGATTCTAAAACATTTAACATTGATGTTTCAAAAATTGAACAATTAATAACCAAAAAGACAAAAGCTATCGTACCAGTCCATTTATATGGTGTTCCATCACAGATGGATACTATTATGAAAATTGCAAAAAAATATAATTTAAAAGTAATCGAAGATACCTGTCAGTCACCAGGATCTAAATTTAAAAAAAAATATGTAGGGACTATTGGAGACCTTGGTACATTTAGCACAGTTGAAACCAAAAATATTTCTACTGGAGAGGGTGGTGTAATAGTTGGAAATAACAAAGATTTAATTCATAAATGTAGATTAATCAGAAACCATGGAGAATCTTATTTATTGGGTAATAAAAGAACCTACCAACCTAAAATGTTAGGATACAATCTTAGACCCACAGAATTTCAAGCAGTGATTGGAATAGAACAAATCAAAAAACTTAAAAAAATTAATGAAATAAGAAATCATTTATCTGACTATTTAATTGATAATCTTAAAGATATTAAAGGCATCACAGTTCCTAAAAAAAGAATTAAGAATTTATTTATAGTTAGGCATCTAATATGTCTTCAGTATGATGAAAAAGAAACTGGTGTATCTAAAGATAATTATTTAAAAGCTTTATCTAGAGAAGGAATAGACCTTTTAAAAGGATACCCTTTCTCACTTTATTCGATTTATTATAGTTTTTTAAATAAAGGTAGTAATTACAAGAAAGGTTTTTGTCCTATTACAGAGTCTGTGATTAATAAATCAATTTGGATAAATCAAATGCGCCCCCCATCAACCTTAAAAGATATGAGTGATATTATAACTGCTTTTAAAAAGGTTAATTCAAATTTATCACAACTTAAAAGTCTATGAACACACTAGCCATTATAGTTGCACGTGGAAACTCAAAGAGAATACCAAGAAAGAATTTAAAAAAAATTGGAAAATATCCTTTAGTTTATTGGGCAGCGAAAGCAGCAATAAAAAGTAAGGTTGACAACGTTGTTATTTCTACTGAAGATGAAAAAATAGCAAAAGTTGGAGAAAAAGCAGGTATTAAAAGAATTTTTTGGAGATCAAAAAAACTTACTAAAGATTATACAGATGATTTAGATATAATTTTAGATGCTTTAAAAAAGACAGAGATAAAATTAAATAAAAAATTCAATACTATTGCATTAATACAACCAACAACACCTTTTATAAGACCTAATCATATTAATAATTGTTTAAAAAAATTGCATAAAAATAATTTATCATGTGTTTTTTCTGCAAGAATTGTAAAAGATCATCCACGATTAGTATGGCACTATAAAAAAAAACAGCTTGTCCCTATCTTAAAAAGTAAAATATTAAGCTCTGAACAACATTTTCAAAAATTAGATAGAAACTATATTCCAAATGGTGGTGTATGGTGTGTAAAAGTAAGTGAGTTAAAAAAACAAAAAAGTGTTTATTCGTACCCTATTGACATTGTTGAAGTACCATTTAAATACTCAATTGATATAGATACTCATGAAGATCTATTATTTGCAAGATTAATGTTTAAAGAATACAAAATAAAGTTGAGTTAAATTTATGAAAAAAAAAGAACCAATTTTTAAAAATATAAATCTAAAAAAGGATGGCAAACCTTTATTTGATAAAATTAATTACTGCACAAGATGTTGCATACCTGAAACTATGGAATTTCAACAGTTTGATGAGTTTGGAGCATGTAATGCTTGCAGATCTTCAGAGCAAAAAATGAAAATAGATTGGAGTGTAAGGCAAAAATCTTTAGAAAAAATTTTACAAGATGCTAAGAAAAAATCTGGAAATAATTATGATTGTGTTGTTCCAATCAGTGGTGGAAAAGATAGTGCTTTTCAGCTTCATATTTTAGTTAAAGTATATAAATTAACACCACTAGCTGTTACATTTAGTCATAATTGGTGGACAGAAACTGGTAAATATAACCTCGAGAATATTCTTGAAAAGTTAAATGTAGATCATATGATGTATACACCTAATAGAGGTTTGGTAAACAAATTAGCAAAAAAATCTCTTAAAATGATAGGTGATTCTTGCTGGCACTGTCATGCAGGAATATGGGCTTACCCGTTTCATGTTGCAACAAAGTTTAATATACCTCTAATTATCTATGGTGAGTCACCTGCAGATTTTTCGGGTCAAAGCACTTATTCAACTCATAATATTGATAAAAAAGACTTTGCAAAAGAAGGAATGAAATACTCCATTAAAGTTCCACCATCTGAAATGGTAGATGAACAACTTTCTGAAAAAGATTTATGTCTATTTTTTCCACCATCTGAAAAAGAACTTTTAGAAAAAAAAATTAATGGAATTTATTTAGGAGATTATATCTTTTGGGATCATGAAAGACAGACAGAATTTTTGGTTGACGAGTATCAATGGAGAGAAACAAAAGTAGAGGGTTCTTATAAGTATTATAAAAGTGTTGAGTGTAGAATGTCAGGTGTACATGACTATGGAAAATTTATCAAAAGAGGATTTGGAAGGGGAACGGATTTTGTTAGTCAAGATGTTAGGGCGGGAATTATGACCAGAGAAGAAGGTTTTGATTTAGCTAAAAAAGTAGACCTGGAAAGACCAGAAACATTAGATTATTATTTAAAAATAACAGGCTATTCTGAGGAAGAGTTTCATAAAATATTAAAAACTAAAAGAAATAAAAAATTTAAAAATAAAATTTAATATTTAAATTTAACTAAATGAATCAAAAATCTAGATCTTTAGACAAAATAAATGATTTTTCAAATTTAAAGGGATTTGAGCTTATTAATAAATTAAAAAGTAAGGAAATTAAAATTGATGATGTAATAAAAAAATTTACCCAAAGAATAAAATTATACAATAAAGAGCTTAATGTATTTAAATTTTTTGATGAAAAAAATATTGAAGATCAATTGAAACAAATTACTAAAAATTCTCCTCTTATGGGTATCCCAGTAGCCATTAAAGATATATTTAACACAAAAACTATGAATAATAGTATGGGCACTAAAATATATGAAAACTATTTAGCTGGCAATGATGCAAGAGTAGTAGAGGATATTCGTCGTAAAGGAGGGGTAATAATGGGTAAATCATACGCATCAGAGTTTGCAGTCCACAATCCATCCTTAACAGTTAATCCTTGGAATTCTAAATTATCTCCCGGAACTTCATCGGGTGGTTCAGCTGTAGCTGTTGCGTCAAAGATGGTGCCAATTTCAGTAGCAACTCAAACAGCTGGTTCAATAATTAGACCAGCAAGTTATTGTGGTGTTTTTGGTTTTAAACCATCCTTTGGTGTTATCGCGAGAACAGGAGTTTTAAAAACTGCTGATACATTAGACACGATAGGCTTTTTTGCAAATTGTGTAGAAGATTTAAAAATAATTTTTGACCTTACAAGACAAATGGGAAGAAATTATCCAATAATACAAAAATATATGGATAATAATGATTATAAGGATGTAGAGGATAAAGAAATTACTATAGGAATAATTAAAGGTCCAAGGTCTAAGAATATTGACAAGAAACTATCTGTTAAATTTAAAAACTTAATATCAAAAATTAAAAAAAAAAATTTTACTATAGAAGAATTTTTATTGCCTAAAATTTTTAATAAAGCACATTTACATCATGATATAATTTACTCAAAATCACTATCTTATTATTTAAAAAATGAATTTAAAAATCATGAAAATCAATTTAGTGAATCATTGACACATATTATGATAAAAGGGAAAAAAATAAATTTAGATGAATATAAAAATTCCATTAGATATCAACTTAAAATTCAAAAAAATTTTGATAGGATTTTTAAAAAATTTGATTTTTTAATAGATCTTTCAACTTTTGGAAGTGCTCCAAATTTTAATTCTAATGGATCAGAAGATCATAATTTGATTTGGACGATGGGTCACCTACCATCTATATCTTTACCATTAATTATGAGTGATGATAATTTACCTGTGGGTTTGCAAATAAATACAAAAAAATACGGAGATTACAGATTATTAAAATTTGCTAGTTATTTAACTAAAAAAATAAATGATAATTAAAATAAAAAAATTCAATGATTATAATCTTTTGAATTTTGCAAAACTTTTTGAAAAAAATGAATTATAACATTTGTTTAATTGGAAATAGACAAAATCCTTTTCTCTTTCCCTTATTAAAAAATTTTTCAAAAAATAAAATCAATATAAGTAATATAATTTTAGAAAAAAAACCTTTTTCTAAAAAAGACCATTTAATCTTTAAATCTAGAGTGAATTCAAATTTTAAATGTGAATATCTTGAAAAGATGAAAGAATTTAAAACTAAAATTATTATTGTAGAAGATTTAAATAGCCTTCAAACTTCCAAAATCATATCAAAACTAAAAATTGATTGGATTACACAAATGGGTACAAACAAAATTTTTTCAGATAATTTAATGAATTCATCAAAATATGGCATTATAAATTGTCATTCTGGAATTCTTCCTAATTTTAGAGGATGCTCTGCTGTTGAGTGGTCAATTCTTTTGGATTTTCCAATAGGAGCATCTACCCATATAGTAGAGTCAAAAATTGACTCAGGAAAAATAATAAAAATAGAGAAGATGAAAATACAAAAATTTAAGAGCTATAAGGACTTAAGGACCAAAGTTCTTAATTTTCAAATAGAGCAACTTTCTAAATGCTTGAGGTTTATTGATAAACATAAATTAAAACCGTCAAATTTTAAAAAACTTGATTTAAAAGAGTCATATTATTTTAAGCCTATTAATAACACCCTATTAAAGCTTGTAAAAAAAAAGTTAATTTAATTTATTAAGTTAATCAGAATGAATGAATTAAACAAAATATACAAAATAGTAAGACTACTATTTTCGAACAAGGTAAATATAAAATTCAACAATCCACCAAAATTTCCTTTTTTACTTGTTGATAATATTGCAGAAGAGTATTTATATGAACCTATACTTAAAGGCTTTAAATATAGCTCAATATCGACAAGACCTGGAGAGCAAAAAGGAAATTTTTATTTTACTATAAAGTTATTTTTTTATTTTATTGTTGGTTTAAAAAAAGGATTAAATTTTAAAACCAGTTATGTTTATGCTTGTATTAAGCATATAAGACCTAAAGTAATACTTAATAATACTTTTGAACATAATATTTCTTTAGTAGCAAAATTATTGCCTCAAATTCAATTTATAATGCTCAGCCAAGGAATATACTTTAAGCTAAAAAAAAAAGGAAAAAAATTAATTAAATCAAGTTATCCTCATGAACTAGCACTTCTGAACCATAAAAAACTAAATAATTTAAATATCTTAGTTTGGGGTGATAATGATATTGAAATATTCCAAGAAGAGGGGGTAGATATAAAAAAAAGTGGTATTAATTTTTTTAAAGTTGGTTCGTGGCAAGGATCTTATTATCAAAGTAATGAAAAACTTTCAGAAAAAAAATATGATTTACTATTTGTTTCACAGCTGCATAATTTATTTTTAGAATCAAATGATAAGTGGCATAAACAAATCGTAGATAATACAATTTCTGCACTTAAATTAATAATGAATTATGCTCTAGAAAATAATCTTTCGGTAGGCTATTTATGTAGAAGCAAAGTTGGCTTTGACACAACCGAAATAGATGTTATTTCATCATTGTTTGATAATAGATATAAATTTCAGATCATAAAACATGAGAGTATAAATACCATATGGAAAGAAATTTTTAGGTCTAAAATAATTTTATCAAATGACTCGACCTGTGCTCATGATTCAATAGCATTAAGCAAAAAGGTTGTTTTGATGCCTCTTAATAATACAGAGGTGTTTAGATGGTCTAGTTTAAGATATAAAAATGATAAAGATTTTTGGCCATGGACAATTGAAAATAATGAATATGATGAATTTAAGAAGATTTTAGATAACCTTATGAATTTCGAACCTGATGCATATAAAAAAAGCATTGCAGATAGGGTTGAGTACATGTGTTATTCAAAAAACAAATTACCATCTTATAAAAATATAATAGAATTTATTAAACATAGATTATAAAAATTTCTTATATATAATAGATTTATGTTTAATAAAAAATCAATTTTAATCACTGGTGGCACTGGTTCATTAGGAAACGCATTAGTTAAAAGATTAATTAGAGAATATAAACCTAGCAGATTAATAATATTTTCACGAGATGAGGTGAAGCAACTAGAGATGAGAAAAATATTTCCGGAGGAAAAGTATAAATTTATGAGATATTTTTTGGGAGATGTTCGAGATGCTTTAAGAGTAAGAGAAGCCCTAAGAGGTGTTGATTATGTAGTGCATGCTGCAGCTTTAAAACAAGTTCCTTCAGGAGAATACAATCCCATCGAAATAATTAAAACAAACATTTATGGAGCACAAAATATTATAGAGGGCTGCATTGCAAATGATATTAAGCAGACAATAGCTTTATCAACAGATAAGGCAGCAAACCCAATAAATTTGTATGGAGCTTCAAAACTTGCATCTGATAAATTATTTGTTGCTGCAAATAATATAAGTGGAAAAAATAAAAATAAATTTTCAGTTGTCAGGTATGGTAATGTTACTAATTCAAGAGGCTCAGTAGTCCCAATATTTAGAGATATTATAAAAAGAGGTGAAAAATTTTTTCCTATTACAGATAAAAGAATGACCCGATTCTGGATTACATTAGATCAAGGAGTAGATTTTGTTTTAAATTCTTTTAAAAGAATGCATGGAGGTGAAATTTTTGTTCCAAAAATACCATCTATATATATTACTGATTTAGCAAAAAGTTTTTCCAAAAAATTGCCCTTAAAGGAGATAGGCATTCGTCCAGGAGAAAAGTTACATGAAATAATGTGCCCAAGGGATGACAGTCATCTTACTATAGAATTTAAAGATCATTATGTTATTAAGCCAAGTATAAATTTTTTTGATCAAACAACAGATTATAAAAAAAATAAATTAGGTGAAAAAGGAAAAAAAGTACAGCAGCAATCTGAATATACATCAGACAAAAATAAAAATTTCCTCAAAATATCTGATATACGAAAAGTATTAAATAATATTAAAATTTAAATTTTAAATTTTTAATGAGCCTAAAAAAAAAAATAATAATTGGCACTGCTCAATTAGATAAAAACTATGGTCTAAATAAAAATAGAAATAAAATCACAGTAAATGAAATTAATAACATATTTAAATTTTTAAAAAAAAACCAATATTTTTATATTGATACTGCTAAAAATTATAAAGGTTCAGAAAATTTACTAAAAAAAATAGATCTCAGTAAATTTAAGATTATTGGAAAAATAGAAAAACTAAGAGATAAAAAAGACATATATTCCCATCTAAAAAAAGAAACTTTTAAGTCATTAAAAAACCTTAATATAAAAAAGTTTGAAGGATATCTAATTCATGATGAAAAAGATTTAGCTTCAAACAAATCAGCCGAAATATATAAGGCATTAATTAAAATCAAAGAAGAAAATTTGACTAAAAAAATTGGAATTTCAATTTATGATTTCAAGCAAGCATCTAAAATTATCAAATCATATAAATTAGATATTATTCAATTACCTTATAATTTAATTGATAGGAGGCTAGAAAATAAAAGATTCTTAAAACTTTTAAAAAAAAGTAATATTGAAATTCATGTTAGATCTATTTTTTTACAGGGATTATTGCTAAAAGATTCAAATAAAGTTCCAAAGATGTTTTATAAATATTCTAAAATTTTTAAAAAAATAGATAAATATTGTAAAAAAAATTTATTATCAAAATTAGAAGCTTGTTTAAATTTTGTTATGAGTAATAAAGTTATTAATAAAATTATAATTGGGATTGAAAACAAAAGTAATATGGTTGAGATTAATAATATTAAAATTAGAAAATTTAAATTTCCAAAAGCAGAGTCAAAAGATATCAATCTTATTGACCCAAGAAAATGGAAAAAATCATGAATACTGTAGTATTTATTCAGGCAAGGCTTGGTTCCACAAGATTTCCAGGAAAAATTTTTTCAAAATATAAAAACACAACAATGCTAGAAGTCTTACTTAAGAGATTAAGCTTATCAAAGAAGATAAATAAAATAATTTTTCTAATTCCAGATAATAAAGAAAATATACCTCTAAAAAGTTTTATAAAAAAATTAGGATATAATTTTTTTTGTGGTAGTGAAGAAAATGTTCTTAGTAGATTCTTTTTTGCTGCAAAGAAATTTAAACCATTAACAATTATACGAATAACTTCTGATTGCCCTTTAATAGATCCATTTATTTTAGACAAAATGATAAAAAAATTTAATGAGTCAAAATTTGATTATTTAAGCAATACAATTCATCCCACATATCCAGATGGATTTGATGTTGAAATTTTTTCAAGAAAAACTCTTAGTTTAGCTTTCAAAAATGCAAATTTGGATTATGATAAAGAGCATGTAACACCTTACATTAAAAGAGAAAAGATATTTAATACTTATAATTATTCACAAAATAAAGATTATTCAGATATCAGGATTACCTTAGATACAAAAAAAGACTTTGAAAATATTAAAAGTGTTTTAAATTATTTTAGTCCAAGATTAGATTTTAAATTTTCAGAAATTATAAAACTACCAGTAAAAATTAAGCAAAATTTACTAATGAAAAGAACACCACCTTATAAAATCACAAGTGGTGAAAAAATGTGGAAGAGGGCAAAAGTTTCTATTCCAGATGGAAATATGTTTTTTTCAAAAAGACCTGAACTTTTTTTAAAAAAGAGTTGGCCAACGTATTACTCAAAGGCAAAAGGTTGCTTTGTATGGGATTTAGATAGGATTAGGTATATTGACTGTTCATTTATGGGGATAGGTACAAATGTACTGGGATACGCTAATGATAAAATAGATAATAAAATAAAAGATGCAATTAATAATAGCAATATGAGTACTTTAAATTCTCCAGAAGAAGTACTTTTAGCAGAAAAATTAATAAATTTACATAAATGGGCAGGTGGAGTAAAATTTGCGAGGACAGGTGGAGAGGCAAACTTAATAGCACTCAGAATTGCCAGATCGTATAATAAAAAATTCAAAGTAATTTTTTGTGGATATCACGGCTGGCATGATTGGTATTTAAGTTCAAATTTAAAAGATAAAAAAAATCTAGATAAACACTTATTTTCAAATTTAAAAATTGAAGGTGTTCCAAGATACTTAAAAAACTCCACTTTTTCTTTTGCTTATAATGACTTTGATGCTTTGAAGAAAATTATAGATAAGGAAAAAGATATTGGTGTTTTAATAATGGAGGTTACAAGAAATATCCTGCCAAAAAATAATTTTTTAAAAAAAATTAGAGATATTTGTAACAAAAAAAATATAGTATTGATATTTGATGAGTGTACCTCAGGATTTAGAGAAACATTTGGGGGAATTCATGAAAAATTTGGCATAAATCCAGATATAGTTGTGTATGGTAAAGCAATTGGAAATGGATATGCAATAAATCCGATAGTAGGAAAAAAAGATGTGATGGATTGTGCTAAACAAACCTTCATTAGTAGCACCTTTTTGTCTGACAAGATTGGTTATGTCGCAGCCCTTGAAACAATCAAGCAAATGAGAGTTACAAGATCATGGGTTAAAGTTAAACAAAAAGGAATTAAAATTAAAAAATCTTGGCAAAGAATTTTTAAAAAACACAAAATAGATGCTGAAATAATTGGCCTAGATTCCTTACCAACTTTTATTTTTAAAGAAAATCATAAGCTTAATAAAACTTTTATAACTTTAAATTTTTTAAAAAAAAATTTTTTAGCAACAAATAGTTTCTATGTATCAGTATCTCATACTGATAATATAATCAATTTATACCTAAAAGAATTTGAGAAGATAATTATTAAATTAAAAAATCAAAAAAATTTAAACAAAGAAGTTGGTGAGTATCTAGCAGAAGACTCATTCAAACGAGTAAATTAAAATTGAAAAACTTATATTTTTATAAAAAAAAAATTATTAAAAATAATTTCTATTGTAGGTGGAATTTAGATTTAAGTGAAGCTATGAAAATTGATAATCAATATTTATTAAATCATAAGAATAATAATTTTAAAAAAGATCTAAATTTAACAAGAAAATATTATAAATTTTTATTTAATTTTTTACATAAAAGATTAAATAAAAAACTAGGAATTAATTATTCAAAGAGACAATGGAATATTCTAATTGGAAGATGGTTAAGATTTTATGTTGATGCAACATATTTTAGGTATAATTATTTAATTAAAAGTATTAAAGGCAATAAAATTGAAAATTTTTATTTTAAATTTAATAACAAAAATAACTATATACCCAACACAACTAGTGATTTTAATGCAATCACTGATTCTCAAGAAAGAAATAATTTTTATAGTTGGCAAATATTAAATTATATAAGGAAAGATTACCCTATAGAAAAAATAAAAATTTTTAAAACATCATCAAATCAAAAAATAAATCTAGATTTTTATTATCAACGTTTTTATAATTTTAGAACTATAAGATATAATATTATTGTTTTAGTAAACTTTTTTTTAAAACTATTCCTAAAAAAAAATTCTTCAATTATAGTTTCTTCATATTTGAGTTTTATTAAAGAGAGTATTTTAAAGATAAAAAATAAAAGCTTTTTTTTCTGGAATCATTTCTTTATGAAAAAAAATTATGATTTGAGTAGAATATTAAAAGATAAAAGTATTAAAAAAAAAGAAAGAAATAACATTTTTGAGGTAAAAAAATATAAAGGATTTGAGGGTTTACTTTTGTCATTATTGGATAGTTACTTTCCCACATGTTTTTTAGAAAATTTTCATCATATGGATTCTTTTGTAAAAAAGAATTTAATTGTAAAAAATCCACGTTTTATATTTACTTCAAATGAATTCTTATATAATGAATTTTTTAAGCACTATACAGCGTTAGCAGTTGCTGGGAGAAGTAAATATATTGTGGGACAGCATGGTTCAGCATATGGATCTTTAAGTGATCAACTTAATACAGTTGAGGAATTGACTTCAGATTATTTTCTCACATGGGGCTGGAAACAAAATAAAAATCATCAACCATTAGGTTTATTTACTCAATTAGGAAAAAAAAAATTATACATAAATAGAAAAATTAATAATTTACTTTTAGTTAATACAAATTTTCCCCACAAAAGGGAATTTTGGGATATAAATGAATACTATTTAAACAATCTTGATGAACAAATAAAATTTCTTAAAACTCTAGACTTTTCTTTGTTTGCAAAAGTAATTGTTAGATCACATCATGCTGATAAAAAAATTTTACACACCCTAAAATCTATATATAGAAAAATAAATAATAAAATTATTATTGATAACGGAGTAAAAAAAATAGAGGATTACACTAATAACAATACACTAATAGTCTTTTCTTATTTAAGCACTGGTTTTTATGAGTTTTTCTCAAGAAATATTAAATGTATAAGTTTTGATAGCTTAAAAAAAGAGCGCTATCAGCCTAAATTTTATAAAGAATTGAATAAATTAAATAAAGATAAATTATTTTTTCATAACGGTTCAATAGCTTCGAAGCATATTAACTCAATGTTAAAAGAAAATAACTTAGAAATCCCTAATTATAATTTCAATAGATCAAACTGTGGATTTATTAAAAATTATGCTGATTGTGATAAAGTAAATATAAATAAGATTAATCAAATCTTGAACAAATGAAAAAAAATAAACTTTCCATATGTATACCAACTTTTAACAGATCTGATTGTTTAAATAATTGTCTTAATTCTATATTAGTAGCAAAAAAAAATTACGAATTTAATTTTGAAGTTTGTATTTCTGACAACTGTTCTTCTATTGATATTGATCCAATCATTAAAAAATATCAAAAATTTTTTAATATAAAATTTAATAAAAATAATAGTAATTTAGGTTTGGGTGTAAATATATTAAAAGCAGTATCTCTAGCTGAAAGTGAGTTTGTATGGATCTTGGGAAATGACGATTTACTACTTCCAGATACATTCAAATATATTGATCAACTTTTTAAAAAAAATAAGGTTGTTGATTTTTATTATATCAATTCATTTCATTTAGATTCTTCATATGTTTTAGAAGGTAAACAACCATTTAATACTATAAATTTACCTAAAAAAATGAAAAAATTTTCAAATTATCCCAAAAGCTTTCAAACCAATTTCTTAAATCTAGTTAATCATAAAATTTCATTTGATTTTATTCTGGGTATGTTTCTTGCTATCTTTAGAAAAAAAATTTGGGATGAAAATTTATTTAGAATTAATCAAAATTTTCTTGAAGATCAAAAAACATATTCAACCTTTGATAATACAGCACCACATATTATAATTTGGTCATCTGGTTTCAAAGATTCTCAAGCTTATTTTCAATCAGAGCCTCTTAGTGTAAATACTTACGGTGTTCGAGAATGGATTAATTTATATCCATTTGTTGAAAGTATTAGAATTCCAGAAGTATTAGATTATTATAGAGCCGCAGGATTAAAATTTTACAAATATCTTTATTATAAGAACTATGCTTTAAGAAAATTATTTGTAAGTTTGCTTCAGATTTATTTTTTTAAAAACATACAAGGTTCAAAATATATAAATATAAAAAAACACATAATCTGTAACTTATTTTACCCAAGCATATATTTTGGATTTGTTTATTTTGTTACAAGAAAAATATTGAAGATAATTTTTAGAATTAAATAAAATAGATTTATGAATATTTTTTTAACTGGTGCAACAGGCTTCATTGGTCAAAAATTTCTTTTATTGGCATTGAAAGAAGGACATTCGATATATGCCCTGTCCAAACAAAAACAAAAATTTAAACATAAAAATCTTAAATGGCTAAATGGGCCCATTACAAAAAAATGGAATCATGAACTAAAAACAACTGAAATTATAGTTCATTTAGCATCAGAAGGTGTGAATAATAAGAATATACCTTACGATCAGGCAAAAAAATTTAATGTGACTGATTCTTTATCTTTTTTTAAAAATGCAGTTCAAAAAAAATGCACCAAATGGATTATAGCTGGGAGCGCATCTGAATATGGAAAAAGTTGCAGAGGAAATAATAAAATAAGCATTAAAACAAAGCCTAAACCCGAGTCAACTTATGAAAAAACAAAATATACGTTTTCAAAAAAAATTTTATTATTATCAAAAAAAACAAAATCTAAATGTAGAATAATGAGAATCTTTCCTGTTTATGGAGATGGAGAAAATAAAAAAAGACTATTTCCATCAATCTTAAAAGCTGCAATAAATGATAGAGATTTTTATGTAAATAATGGTGATCAAGTTAGAGATTTTACAAATGTGAAATTTGTAGCAAAAGCAATATTGGATGCATGTGATTTTAATAAAAAAAAATTTACATCACACCAAATATGGCATATATCAAGTGGAAATCCGATGTCTGTTAAAAATTTTACTAAAAAGATTTGGAGAAAATATAAAGCTAAAGGAAATTTAATATTTAAAAAAGTAGATAATAAAAAATATCACAACTATGTGTCAGATAAAAAATCAATTTGGAAAATTTAACTTAAAATCATATGTATTGTAAAAATTGTAAAAACAAAAAGCTCAAGAAAATTGTTAAATTAGAAAAGCAACCTATCAGTAGTGTATTTTTAAGTGAAAAAAAATTAAACTTAAAAAAATACTCATTAGATTTATATGAGTGCAATTCTTGTAAGCTAGTTCAATTTTCAAGCTTACCACCCTTAGGTGATATGTATGGAGAAACTTATGGTTACAGAACATCACTTAGTAACTTAATGATTAATCATATGAAAAATAAGTTTATTAGAATTACTAAAAATAAAAAAATTTTAAAAAATGGAAATTTAATTCTTGATATAGGTTCAAATGATGGAACATTTCTTAACTTTTTTGCTAAAAAAAATAAAAATTTAAAACTTTATGGAATGGACCCATCATCAGAAAAGTTTTCTAAGTATTATAATAAAAATATAAATTTAATAACCAACTTTTTTTCTTATAAGATACTTAAAGAGAATATTAATGATGAAAAGGCTATAAAAAATCAATTTTCTTTAATTACCTCATTTGCAATGTTTTATGACATTGATAAACCAAATGATTTTTGTAAAGATATATCAAAACTGTTATCCAAAGATGGTAAATGGATACTGGAGTTTTCCTACCTTCCTTTGTTACTTCAAAACCTAACATATGATCAAATTTGTCATGAACATGTTACTTATTATACGCTTACAACATTTCAAAATATAATATCTAAAAATGGACTTAAAATAATTGATTTATCATTTAATGAAATTAATGGTGGCAGCATAGAAGTTGTATGTTGTAAAAAAAATAGTAAAGAAATTCCTAACAATAAAAAAATAAACGAAGTATTAAGTGATGAAAAAAAGATTGATCATCAAGCCTATGAAAGACTTAATCTTAGGATAAAAAATACAGAAAAAACACTTCAATCATTTGTCAAAGAGGTTGGGAAAAAAAATATAATTGGATACGGTGCAGCCACTAAAGGAAATATAGTTTTAAATCAGTGTGGGTTTACAGAAAAAGATATTCCCTACATTTGTGATGCAAATCCTTACAAATTTGGAAAGTATACCCCTGGTAGTAATATTCCTATTATTTCAAAACAACGAATGAGAAAAATGAAACCAAAGTATTTATTGATCTTAATTTGGTCTTTTAGATCAGAAGTAATTAGACAAGAAGAAAAATTTATAAAAAATGGTGGTAGTTTAATTTTTCATTTACCTATTTTGCATATAGTTGATAAAAGTAATTACAAAGAATATTTAAACGAAGATTTTAAAGCGTTTTCATTTAATTATTAAAAACTAAAATTAGTAAATGAAGAAAATTATTGGAAAATTAGATAGATTATTTTTTTTTGGATTGATAAGATTAGTTTATAATAAGATTGTAGATTATTTAGAGTTAAGATCACTAAAAAGTTATAATTATACCTACATTAATCACTATAATTACAAAGAAACTATATTATCTAAATTATGTGATAAATACGGAACAGACAAAGGTTTTGATAAAATAGAAAAAAGAATTTTTTATAATAATTGGCACCCACATAACTATACTGATTATTATTCAAGTTTGTTTGATCATACTAGAGAAAATATTAAAAAAGTATTTGAATGTGGAATCGGGACTAATGACCCCGATCTTGTATCTAGCATGGGTAAAGAATATTCCCCAGGTTCATCGTTAAAAATGTGGAGAGACTATTTTGTTAACTCAGAAATTTATGGAGCAGACATAGATAGTAAAATTCTATTTCAGTCTGAAAGAATTAAAACTTTTTATGTAGATCAACTAGATGAGAATTCAATAAAAAAAATGTGGAATAATATTAACGTAAATAATTTTGATTTAATAATTGATGACGGTCTACACACCTTTGAAGCTGGAAAATGTTTATTTGATAATTCATTTGAAAAATTGAGAGATGGAGGAATATATATTATTGAGGATGTTGATCCAGCTTACTTATCTGTTCTTACCAATTATTTACAAACCAAAAATAACATTGAAGTTATATCATTAAAATCAAAAAATATAAAAATGTTAAGAGATAACAATCTCATAATAATTAGAAAATAATTTAAGTGAAAAAAAAAATTAAATTAATAGATTTAAAAAATTTTTTTAAGGGTAAAAAAGTTGTTATCACAGGGCATACTGGATTTAAAGGTTCTTGGCTATCATTAACATTATTAAACTTTGGAGCAAAAATTTATGGTTATTCTTTAAAAAATAAAGAACATCCAAATAATTTTTATACTTTAAATTTAAAAAATAAAATTCAATCAAATTATGGTGATATAAGAAGTAAAATAAAATTTAAAAAATTTTTAGACAAGTCTAAACCAGATATGTTATTTCACTTAGCAGCACAATCTTTAGTGAAAGATTCTTATTTGAATCCAGAGGAAACATTTTCAACAAATATGATTGGTACATTAAATGTATTGGAGTATGCAAGGTCATCGAAAACATTAAGAAGTGTCGTTATAATCACATCTGATAAATGTTATAAAAATAAAGAACTAAAATCTGGATATTTAGAAACAGATGAACTTGGTGGTCATGATCCATACAGTGCCTCAAAAGCGGCCGCTGAAAATATTTTTTATGCCTATGAGAAATCTTTTTTTAAGAACATTAAAAACATTGGCATTGCTAGTGCAAGAGCTGGCAATGTAATAGGAGGTGGAGACTGGTCTGGTAATAGAATTATCCCAGATTGTGTTAGGTCAATTATAAACAAAAAAAAACTTGAGATACGAAGCCCCCTTTCAACAAGACCATGGCAGCATGTTTTGGAGCCACTATCTGGGTATATAAAGCTTTCTATTGGACTTTATAATCAACCAAAAAAATATAGTGGTTCTTGGAATTTTGGACCTAGTTTGATAAAAAGTTACAATGTTAAAAATGTAATAGATATATTTTTAAAAAAAATAGAAATTCAAAAAAAAATAATTGTGAAAAAAAATAAATTATTTAAAGAAACGGTCTCATTACAATTAAACTGCAATAAAGCAAAAAATTTACTTAATTGGAGAAATGTTTGGAATACACCAGAATCGATAAAAGAAACATCTAACTGGTATAAAATATATATAGAAAATGGAAATATATTAGAATTTACAAAAAGTCAGATTAATAAATATTTTAAAAATGGAATATGATTCAGGGCGTTAAAATTACAAAAAAAAAACAATTTTTAGATGAAAGAGGCAAAATTATGCACATGATAAGAAGTGATGATAAAGTTCTTAAAAAATTTGGTGAAATATATTTTTCATGTACTTTTCCAAAAGCAGTAAAGGCTTGGCATCTACATAAAAAAATGACTTTAAATTATGCTATTGTATATGGAAGAGTTAAGCTTGTGTTGTATGACGGTAGAAAAAAAAGCAAAAGCTATGGAAAGATACAAGAAATTTACTTATCAACTGAAGATTATAATTTAATTACAATTCCTCCACTCATATGGAATGGTTTTAAAGCAATAGGTAATAAAATGTCAATCATTGCCAATTGTTCAGATATGCCACATGACCCAAAAGAAATTATTAGGAAACCTTATGATACAAAAGAAATTCCCTACAAATGGGGCATGAGGTTTAAATAAAAATGAAAGTTGTAATATTAGCAGGAGGCCTAGGAAGCCGTTTATCAGAATATACAAAAAAAATACCCAAACCAATGGTAAAAATAGGTAATAAGCCAATTATTGAACACATAATGAATTATTATTCTATGTTTGGTTATAATGAATTCATTTTGGCAATAGGTTATAAAAAAAACATAATTCAAGAATATTTTAAAAAACCCAAATTTTCAAAGTGGAAAATTCATTCAATAGATACAGGATTAAATTCCTTAACTGGTACAAGAATTAAAAAATTAAAAAAATTTTTTAAGAAAGATGAGGACTTTTTTTTAACTTATGGAGATGGATTATCTAATGTAAATTTAAAAAAATTATATCAGTTTCATAAAAGTCAAAAGAAATTATTTACTTTAACAGCTGTGAGACCACCAGCAAGATTTGGAGAATTATTTATCAATGGAAATATAGTTAAATCTTTTGAAGAAAAACCACAAGTGACCAAAAGTTGGATAAATGGTGGATTTTTTATTATAAATAGTAAATTTCTATCTTTTCTGCCACAAAAAAATCATATGCTTGAAAGAGAGCCTTTAACTCGATTGGTAAAATTAAAACAAGTTACTGCTTATAAGCACAATGGTTTTTGGCAGTGCATGGACACTTTGAGAGATAAAGAGATGTTGCATAAAATTTATAAATCTGGTGACGCTGAATGGCTGAAAAAAAACAAGCTTTAATAATTGGATCAAGAGGTTATCTTGGATATCAAATAAAAAGATTCTTAATAAAAGAACATAAATACAAAGTAATAAATTATACGAGTTCAGTAATACCTAAAAATTTAGAAAAAAAAATATTAAATATTGATTTAATAATCCATGCAGCTGGCCCGAGTAATAAAATTATAAATAAAAATAATTATTTGGATAGATTAAAAATATGTAAAAAATTTGTGAAACTTTTAGAAAATAAAAAAAAGGTTAATTTTATATATCTTTCGTCTGTTAAATCTAAGATGAGAACAATAAATTTACCAAAAAAAGAGAGATTATATTCATTAAGTCATAAACTAGTTGAGGAGTATATTAAAAATAAAAAAAATTTTTATATCTTTCAGTTATCAAATATTTTTGGTTTAAATTATAAGTATATTAACAATAATTATTTATCCTCACCTTTAAATACATTCATTAAAAAAATTAATCAAAAAAAAGATGTACTATTATTATCGCCAAATGAAAAAAGAAATTTTGTTACATTGAATGAATTATTAAACCAAATTTTTAAAATAAGAAATAATAAAAAAATCTATGAGATAAAATCAAATTTTAAAATTTCTATTATTAATATGTTAAATTTTTTAAATATTGTTATTAAAAAAAAAAATATTAAAAATATTAAAAATATTAAAATAGACAATAGACAAAAAAAAGAATTTTATGAACAAATTGTAAAAACCTCAGATATTTTTAAAAATGATTGAAACATCAATAATAGTGCCAACTTTTAATAGTGCAAAATATGCTCAAACATTAATAGATAGTATATTAAACCAAACTATTGATAATTATGAAGTGATTATAGTTGATAATCATTCAAATGACGACACCATCAATGCAATCAAAAAAAAAAATAATAATGATAAAAGGTTTCGATATTTTAGCATATTTAACAATGGTGTAATTGCTAAATCAAGAAATCATGGTATCGATAATGCTAGGGGTAATTATTTAGCATTTCATGATAGTGACGACTCGTGGGTTAAAGACAAACTTGAAGTATCTATTTTGTATTTGAAAAATTATGATTTTACATACCATAGAGTAAGAGTATCAAATAATAAAAATATTTTTGATAGAAGAGTAATGCACTCTTATCAATTATCAAATTATAAAAATAATGTTTTTATTGATTTAATGACAAAAGGCAATCCAATTGATCTGTCATCTGTAGTTTGTAAAAAAGAAATTTTTAATGATGTTAGATTTACAGAAAGCAAAAAATTTATAACTGTAGAGGATTTTGAGTGTTGGATTCAGCTTTCAATTAAAGGAGTTAAATTTAAACGGATAAATAAAGTTTTGGGACATTATTTTTTAAGTGGGTTTAATACCTCGTTAACATTTTCAAATTCTCCTTACAAATTTATGCATATAGCAAATAAATATAAAAACATGTTAAAAGATGAAAAAGATATTATTTTTTCAAAAAATATATTTAGATATTTTGTTGCAGTCTATGTTAATAATAAAAAAACTAAGAGAAAGTACTTCAGTTACTTATTTTTTAGTAAAATACATAAATTAAAATTAAAGATATTTATAAGATTTATCTTAAGTTTTTTTTTATAAATATATATTTATGTTTTTTAGAAATTAAATTTTATGAAAAAAAAAATTTGTTATGTCGATGAAGATGGTAGATACGGTGGGCCTCAAGCAAGAATGTTAGAATTAGAAAAAAATATAAATAAAAAAGAATTTACAATATATTTCTTGATACCAGAAAAATTAAATATTTTTAATAAAATACTTTCAAAAATCAATGCAAATTATAAAGAAATACCATTAACAAGGTTAAGCAATAATCTAAAAACAATAGCTAAATATATTTTTTTATTTCCATATGAGACTCTAATCTTAATAAATAATTTTAAAAAAAATAAATATAATATAATACAAGCTAATGGTGCACCTCATTTTAAAACGATTTTAGCTGCTAAAATTTGTAATATTCCATCAATATGGATTGTAGAGGACACTTATTCCCCAAAAATTATACTCTTTATATTCAGAATATTAGCAAAAAAATGTGAATGTAAGGTGGTTTATAAAAGCAAAAAAGTTCATGACTATTATTTAAAAAATTCTAATTTTAAAAAAAAAAATTTATATAAAATAATGTCTCCAATTAACTCTAGGTTTTTTAAAAGAAAAAAACCTTATAAGAATAATAAAAAATTAATTATATCAACAATATCTGGTATTGTACCTGTAAAAGGAGTTGAAGACTTTTTATATGTGGCTAAAAAAATTTTGACTCGATTTAATCATGTAACTTTTATATTTGTTGGAGGTAAAATTGATACACAGATTTTTTATTTTAATAAAATGATGAAAATATATAACTCTTTTAATAAAAAAATAAAAAAAAAAATTAAATTTATTGGGATGCAAAAAAATGTAAAAAAAATTCTTGAAAATTCAGATATTTTTTTATGCACTTCAAGATCTGAAGGAGGCCCCATTACAGTGTGGGAAGCTATGAGTATGAAAGTACCAGTAGTTTCAACAAAAGTTGGTGGTACTCCAGAGATAATCTTGAATGGCTACAATGGATATTTGTGTAATATTAGTAATATAAACCAAATATATAAATCTTTAGTTAGCTTAATAAAAAATAGTAGATTAAGAAATGACTTTAGTAAACATTCTAGAAAAATTATTACTAACAAAATTGATTCAAGAATAATTACAAAAAAATATGAAAAATTATATCATTCCATCAATGTTTAAATTAAATTTTTTTAATATAAAAAGTTTATTTTTAATTTGTTTTTCAATTTTTAATTTATTTTTATATTTTTCATCAATATATAAAATAAATCATTTACCTTTGTATTTTACAATTTTTTTTACTCTATCATTTTTAACTGTGTTCTTATCCATAAGACATAAATCTTTCTTTTTTGAAAAATTTTTTTCCACTTATATGTGGCTCGCATATTCATTTTTTTACTGCATACACGTAATTTACTTTGATGAAATTTATACTTTCGGTATTGGAAGTTTTGATTTGCAAAGTACTGCAAATCATAAAGAACTATTTTCAGTTTTGATTGTATTTAATATTGCATTTTTAGTTAGTATGTTTTGTTCTAGAAAAATTTTTAATATAGAGTATAATTCTTTAAATTTTAAGCTTAACAATTATTTAGAAAAAAATAATTATATTTTACTATTATCATTAATTTTTATCATACTCATTATTGGTTTATTAAATATTAATTTTAAAATAATTGATTATTATTATTTTGCTGAAATTAAAAATCATCCTATGGTAGATGCACTTCTTAAATGGATTTTCTTATTTGGTTTTTCCTCAATATTTTGTATTTTTTTGAATTTAGATACTTCTAAAAAACTAATAACTAATTTATTTTTAATTTCATCATTACAGGAAGCTTTATTTTATTTTTCGATTTTAAGTAGGGGTTGTATATTTAATTCACTTGCATTTTTATTTGCGTTAATTTCTAAACCCTTATTAAAAAAAAAATTTTCATTCATTTCATTTTTTCTTTTAATATCTTTTATAAGTTTTGTATTTATTTTTAATTTCTATATTTTACTTCTTGAAAGATCAGGTGGAAATAAGTTAAATTTTGAAAAATACCGTAATACAACATATATAAAAGAACATCGTACAAATTTCAAAAATACGACTGATGATAATTTATTAAAAAATTTTCAAAGTTTAAGATTTGTATCTGCTAGTTTTGATCTAAATTTAGCTAAAAAAATTAATTTTATTGATGATTTAAAAGGACTTGCTAAAGGTCAGAAACCAAAAGATTTTAATGCCAAAGTGGAGACTTTAAAAATGGCTTTTAAAAATAGGATATTTGGAATGGATACTTTGATGGTGGTTGTGGGATCTTCAAAAAATAGTTTTAGTTTTTTTAAAGAAAGTTTAAGAGAAAAATTTAATCCAGGACAATTAAGTTTTTTTGATAAGTTAAGACAGGGACAAGATTTCAATATTAATAAAAGCGCGGTAAATATAACATTGCCAAGTATTCTGCCTTTTTTATATTATACCGATTCTCTATCCTTTGTTTTTATTTCAGTTTTTATTATAATTTTAATATTTAACTCTTTAGAAAGATTTAATATTTATTTAAATAATAATATTTTTTTATCTGCTTTAATATCGCAACTAATCGCATACAGGCTATGGCACTTTGGATATACTCCTGCAAATTCCTATAAATTTTTAATGGCATTATTAATTTCAATATTTTTACATTTTATAGTTCAAAATATTTTAGTTAGAATTAAAATTCTAGTTAAATGAAACTAACAATTTTTTCCCAGCATTTTTGGCCAGAAAATTTTAGAATTAATGATGTGGCATTAAAATTAAATAGCATGGGTGTTAAAGTAAATATTTTCACTGGTAAACCTAATTACCCTGATGGAGTAATTAAAAATAAATATAAAAGCTTTATTCCAATCAGAGATAAATATAAAGGTATTGATATTTTGAGATTTCCAATTTTATCAAGAGGAAATTCAAGCTTCACAAAATTATCATTTAACTATCTTTCATTTATCTTATCAGTAAGTTTTTTTTCATTTTTTTATAAAAAAAATTTTGGCAGGTTCTTTTTTGTATATGCAACTAGTCCTATTTTTCAGGCAATTCCAGCAATTTTAATAGGTAAAATATTTAAAATTAAAACTGTTTTATGGGTACAAGATTTATGGCCACAAAATCTTAAGGATACAGCTTACATTCAAAATCCTTTAATATTAAGATTAGTAGAATTTTTTGTTAATAAAATTTATAAATTTTCAGATTTAATTTTATGTCAGTCAGATGATTTTACAAAAATTATAAAAAAAAAAACAAAAGTAAGTGTCAAAACTTTTTATAATCCATCAAATTACAAATTTAATTTCAAAAAAAAATTAAATAAATCAAAATATTTTGATATTTACTATACAGGTAATCTTGGACAGGGACAAAATTTTGATAAGATTATAAAAATATTTAATAATAAAAAGATTATAAATGCAAAAATTAGATTAATAATATATGGAGGTGGAAAAAATTTTGAATCAATAAAAGTTAAAATTAAAAACCTTAAGTATAAAAATATTTTTTTGAATAAACCTGTTAATCCTAATGAATTAAAACAAAAAATAAAGAATGCAGATTGTTTTTTTTTAAAATTAAATAATGGTGATGGTTTATCAAAAACTATACCTGCTAAATTTCAAACTTACCTTTCCTTTGGAAAACCCATTATTTCAGTTAATAGAGGGATTGTATCCAAAATAGTTAAAAATAATAATATTGGATATTGTTGTGAAACAGAAAAAAGTTCTGATTTAATAAAAATTCTTTTAAAATCAAAAAAATTGTCTAATAAACAGCTTCTAAATATTGCTAAAAATTCTAAGAGTCTTTTTTACCAAAAATTTGAAATTAATAACTCTTGCAAAAAACTTAAAAAGTACCTAGAAGAGCTTTAATGAAAATTCTTGTTGTAGGTGGTGCTGGATATGTCGGAGGAGTAATTGTTGACTTATTGTTATCTAAGAAACAATATGATGTTACTGTTTTTGATAATCTTTTATATGAAGAAAGCTACAGAAAAGATTGTAAATTTATAAATGGTGATATCAGAGACAAAAAATTTTATAAATCTAGTTTAAATAATTATGATGTAATTGTATGGTTAGCTGCATTAGTGGGTGATGGAGCTTGTGCAATAAATCCAAGTTTGACTGATGAAATTAATTTTAAGACTTTAAAAAAACTATGTAAGGTTTACAATAAAAGAATAGTTTTTATATCCACCTGTTCTGTGTATGGCGCACAAGAAGGAATATTAAGTGAAAAATCAACAGTAAATCCTCTTTCTCATTATGCAAGTTCAAAATTAAAATGTGAGAATATTTTGAAAGAGAAAAATTCAATAATATTTAGACTAGGAACTTTGTTTGGCGTTAGTGATAATTATTCCAGAATAAGGATGGACTTAGTTGTTAATACACTAAGTGCCAAAGCATTTTTTGAAAAAAAAATGTCTGTGTTTGGGGGCGAACAGTATAGACCTCTTTTACATGTCAAAGATGTTGCTAGAGCAATCGAAGTAGCAATAAAATCAAATAAAAAAGGGATATTTAATTTATCATATAAGAATATGAAAATTATTGATATTGCAAAAGAAATTAAGAAATATTTTAAAAACACTAAAATAATTAAAACAAAAATTAAATTTCAGGATGCAAGAAATTATAAAGTCACGAATGATAAAGCAAGTAAAGAGCTTTCTTTTAAAGCAATATATAATTTAAAGTATGGTATTGAAGAATTAAAAAAACTTTTATTAGAAAAAAGAATTAAAAACTTTAATGATCCAAGATATACCAATCAAAAATACCTAGAAATATTTAAAGAAAAAATTTAAAGATGGAACCAAAATTAATTATTGGAAACAGAGTCTATGATAATAGAGGTTCATTAAGGTTTAGCAATGATTTTGGTTTTAAAAATATTAAAAGATTTTATACTGTACATAATTATAATAAAAATTTCATAAGAGCTTGGCATGGTCATATGAATGAGGAAAAATATATTGGGTGTATTAGAGGGACATTCCAAGTTTCTGTAGTAAAGATCGATAATATTAAAAAACCAAATAAAAAAAATAAAATTCACACCTTTTTTTTAAATGAGAGTAATAATAATTTTGTCCATATATCAAAAGGGTTTGCAAATGGATCAATGTCTCTAGAAGATAATTCTGAACTTTTAATATTTTCAACATCATCAATCAAGGAAAGTCTAAATGATGATATTAGATATGATCCACAATATTGGAATCCTTGGAAAATATTACATAGGTAGACTAATATGAAATCAATACTAGTTCTAGGTTCAACAGGAATGCTAGGTTATGGTGTTCTATCTAGTATTGTTAAATATAACAATATTTCAGTTGGAGCTACAATTAGATCAAAAAATAAAATTAAAAGTATAAAGAGAAAATTTCCTTTTAATAAAATTAAAAGATTCCATGAATTAGATTTATCTAAAGCTAAAGAACATACGATAAATGAATTAGTCAATAAATATGATTATATTATAAATTGTATAGGTAAAATAAAGCCAGAGATCGATATTAATAATTCTGAAAGTATTAAAAATGCAATATATATAAATACTATTTTTCCAAGAATTTTAGAAAGTTCAATAAGAAATAAAAATAAAAAAATATACCAAATTGCTACTGACTGCGTTTTTTCTGGGAAAAAAGGAAAATATAATGAAAAATCTAAACATGATGATTTAGAAATTTATGGTATTACAAAAAGCTTAGGAGAAATAAAAAATAAAAATTTTTTTAATATAAGAACATCAATTGTTGGTAGGGAGTTTTTAACAAAAAAATCTTTAATAGAATGGTTTTTAAGTCAAAAAAAAGCTGTAAAAGGCTTCAATAATCATAACTGGAATGGTGTTACAACTAAGGCTTTTGGAGAATTTATATATACAATTATAGTTAATGAAATTAAAATTCCTAATATTCTACATATTATTCCAAATAATATATTAAACAAATATCAATTACTTAAAACTTTTGAAGAGAAATTTAAAACAAAATTTGATATAAAAAAATTTAAATCAGAAAAAACCGTCGACAGATCTTTAACAACAAATCATAAAAAATTAATTAATAAGGTATGGAAAAAAACATCTTTTAAAGCTACTCCTTCAATTCAAAAAATGATAGATTTACTTTAATGGCAAAGGTTTTAACAATAATTGGAACAAGACCTGAAATTATTAGATTGTCATGCATAATACCTTTATTGGACAAGTCTAACAAAAATATATTAGTACACACAGGTCAAAACTATAATTATGAGTTAGATAAAATATTTTTTAAAGAATTAATTGTTAGAAAACCAGACTACTACCTTGGTGCTAAAGGGTCATTTGCTGAACAGCTATCAATAATTTCAGAAAAGCTTGAAAAAATTATAGCCAAAGAGAAGCCAGAAAAATTTATAGTATTGGGAGATACAAATAGTTCCTTAGGTTCTATAGTTGCAAAGCGAATGGGTTTAAAAGTTTACCACCTAGAAGCTGGCAATAGGTCTTATTTAAAAAACAGCCCTGAAGAAGTTAATAGAAAAATAATAGACCATACTAGTGATATCAATATGCCATACACTCTTAGAAGTTGTGAGAATTTAATAAATGAAGGAATGTTAAGAAAAAATATTTTTGTTATTGGTAATCCAATTTTTGAGGTAATAAACTATTATAAAAAAAAAATTGATAACTCTCTAATATTAAAAAAGTATAAACTAAAACCAAATAATTTTGCAGTTTGTACATTACATCGCCAAGAAAATGTTGATAATAAAGAAAAATTCTTAATTTATATAGATTTACTAAATAAATTAACAAAAGAATTTAATATCTTTATTATTTTTCCTGTACACCCAAGAACTCAAAAAAATATAAATAAATTTAAAATTAAAATGTCAAAAAAAATCATTTTAGTTAAACCTATAGGTTTTTTAGATTTTTTAAACTTAGAAATTAATTCAAAATTTTTGATTACTGATAGTGGTACCGTACAAGAAGAAGCTTCAATTCTTGGAAAGAAATGTTTAATTTTTCGTGATTCTACAGAAAGATTAGAAACAATCGAACAAGGCAATGCAATAATAATTAATAAAAAAATTAAGGACATTAAAAAAATAAAAATGATGTTAATTCAGCCCGTAATTGCAAATGAAATCAAGGAATACACAGTTCCAAATGTTAGTCAAATAGTATCAAATATTATAAATTCAGATATTAAAATTTAATATGAGTGTAATTTTTTTTGTGTTTATCTTTTTTTTTAACTTATTTATTTTTAAAAATTTAAGCTTAATTACAAGCAAATTAAATTTTTATGATATCCCTGACAATTATAGAAAAATACATGTTGATAAAATTTCTAAAATTGGAGGATTAATTTTATATTTTAACCTTACAATATTTTTTATTTATGAATTTTTATTCAACTTTAGTCTGCAAGGAACATATTTATTCTTTACTTTAACTATTTCATTTCTAATTAGCCTATATAACGACAAAAAAGATATCAAACCTAGTTATAGATTAATAATTTTCTATTTAATTTTTTTAATTTGGACTTTAGCTGATGATCAAATGGTAATTAAAAATTTAAATTTTGATTTTATCAGCTTAAATATAGAATTAGGTTTTTATGGTTTTTTTATAACACCTTTATTTATGGTAATATTTTTAAATGCTTTAAATTTATTTGATGGTGTTAATTTGCAATCTATAACATATTACTTGTTATTTTTTGTTTTCTTCTACCTAAATGAAATTGAAATAAATTCTTATTTATCATTGACTGCTTTTTTAATTTTTTTTTCTTACTATAATTTTAAAAACAAAATTTTTTTAGGAGATAGTGGGGTTACTATTTTTGCTATTTTAATAATTTATATTACTATTACTAATTATAATTCAGATAATGAGACTTTAAATTGTGAAAAAATTTTTACAATCATGTTTTTGCCTGGAATTGATATGTTGAGAGTTTATTTTTTAAGAATATTAACCAAAAAAAAACCTTTTGAAGCAGATAAAAATCATCTCCACCATTATTTATTGAATTTTATTTCACATAAATATGTCTTTTTTTATCAGCTAATCCTAAATTCACTTATAATTTGGGCGGTATTTATTATGAATTATAATTACTCTAATGTGATAATATTTCTTGTATTATTTTATATACTAACCATAAGCATTAGTCATGTTAGCAAAAAATTATCCAAAAATAGTTAGTTTTTTTTTAATAATACACCTATTTCTATGGGATATTTTGGGGGGTGAGTATCATTTAAAAGCTTTTATACTATTATTACCAATTATATATTTTTTAGCTAACACTGATATTTTTAATAAAAATTGGAATTTTTTAAAAGAATTTAATAACCAAAATTTTAAAAATGATCGAAAAATAATTTTTACATTCATTATTTTATGTTTTCTTTTATTTTTTCAAAAAATATTTTTTTTAGAAGGTTTTAATCTAGAAAATCAAAAGTATTCATTATTAAAAATACCTATAATCTTAATTACAATATACATATTTTATTTTAATTTTGAAATAATAAAAAAAAATTTCGAAAAAATTATTACTTATTCAATTATATTAATATCTATTTTATTTTTTTTTGAAATTATATTAAATTATAATCATAAATTATCTAATATCAATAAATTCGCTCTGATCAATAACTGTTATGATGGGTTTTTTGTAAAATATTCACTAATTTTTTTAGAAGATTCCCATTATGCCATGATGGTACCTGGTTTAATTCTTTCTTATTTAACAATACTTTTAAAAAATAAAAAATCATTAATATATTATATACCCATATTTTTTTTAATTATTGCAACTATATTTTTAGGATTATCAATCACATTTTTATTTGCAATTTTTCTTGCATCATTTATCTGCTTTCTGTCTGTTAAAGAAATTAAATTTAAGATTATATATTTCTTTATAATTTTAATTTTTGCATCATCTGCAATTTACTACCCCAGATGTGCAGTCAAAACTATGGTTTTAACAAATGGTTTTTTGGAAAGAATACCTAATTTTTGTAAACACAAATTTACAAAATCACTTTGTGAAACTATAAATGTAGCTTATTCAATATCTAAAACTAGAGAGGAGGCGGTATTTCTTCCAACAAGTTCTCGTAATACTTATTTAAAAAAAAAAAAAAAAAAAATTATAGCAATTAAGGATTCTAAGAATCAAATAATAATTGAAAAAGATTATGCAATTACATTCCCTCAAACAGACATAAACAACAAAAGTATTCCAGATAAAAACAAAATTATTCCAGATAAAAACAAAAGTATTCCAGATAAAAACAAAAGTATTCCAGATAAAAACAAAATTATTCCAGATAAAAACAAAAGTATTCCAGATAAAAACAAAAGTATTTCAAATAAGAACCAAGACAAAACTGAGCCCATTCAATTGATAAAACCAAAAACGGATGTGACATGTGCCAAAGCTATAGAAACAAAATATCAATATGATACTAGCGAGATGTCATTACTATCTAATTGTTTCATTTATATGCAACCAGATTTGTCACAAGCAGTTTACATCAATTCTTTTAAAATTTTAATTTTAGGATTAAAAGAAAATATATTTGGAAGTGGAATTGATAGTTATAAAGACTTATTTAAAAAATATGTCAATAAAACATATAAAAATTTATCAAGGGATAAGGATATTAATATTATTATACCAGTTTTAAATAATAACGATGGTTCGAATAATTTTGTTAAATTAAGTCTTGAGCTTGGAATATTTTCACTTCCATTATATTTTTTTATTGTTCATTTTATTTTTAATAGAAAAATTAGATTAGAGATTAAGGTTTTTGTATTAACAATAGTTATTACTCAATTATTTATAAGAGGTTCTGGTTATTTTAATGGTGGTTTTTTATTTGCTTCGACTGTAATAGTTCTCTCATATTTTAAAATTAGAACTAATAATCAAAATGCAAAAAAACTTTTATAAATTTTTACAATATTCTGTCGTATTAACCTGTTTATCATTGATAGCAAAAATTATCATGGATGAAAGAGAAATTACCCAAATTTTAGTTGGAGTAAATTTTTATAAATTCATTCCTGCAATTTTTTTATCAATTTTTATAACTTTATTTTTTTCTCAATTAATAAGAAAAGTATTATCGTTTAATACATCAATAAAGATAACACCAAGGAGATGGCTTTATATTTTTTTAAATAGCCAATTTTTAGATACCATTCCTTTTGCAGGTTTTTTCTACAAGGCTTTAAGATTAAAACAGCATAATCTTGATTATAAATTTTTTTTATACAGTTATCTTTTAATTTTTATAGTTTGGATGGTTTTATATCTATTTCTATTTTTTTTAGATTTAAATATTCTAAGTATAATTTATATGGATATAAAATATTTTTATATTTCAATAATTTTTTTTATTTTAAGTTTTTTGATATATTTTTCTATTTTTATTTTAGAAATTCTTTTGAAAAAAATAAATCTTAAGCAATTTTTACTAATAGAACTCAAAGATCTTATTTTTTATTTGAGAAAATGCTTTTCTAAGAAAAAAAATTTTAAACCATTTATTAAATATGGGGTATTAATTCATATTTTTGAATTTACATTATATTTAGTAATTATTGAGTTTTTAGAAATTGATATAAGTATTAAATCAATTTTTTTAATTTTTTTAGTTAATAGTGTTGTTGATTTTTTCCCTATCACTCCAAAAAATATTGGTTTTTCAGAATTGATCTCTGGTGGATTATTAAGTCTTATCGGATTTAACTTTACAACTGGAGTTTTAATAAAAGTTTTTATTAGGTTTTCATCAATAATATCAACTACGATGTTATTTTTTTTAAATAATGTTTTTTATGATAATGAAAAAAATAGATATAAATGATGAATAATAAATTTTTTAAATTTTCATTAATTTTTTTATTTATAGTTTTAATTCTTATATTAATTTTAGGCTCGTTTTTATATGGAACAAAAGTAGGTGTCTTAAGACAAAGTCCTTATTTTGATAAAGTTATATATATTTATCATTTTTCAAATAATTTTAAAAAAAATTTAATAAAAATAATTGATAAAAAAAATAATCAAAAAGTTTCTAAAATTGATGAGCTCAAATTAGATAAAAAAAACCCTTTAGTAGATAACCTGTTAGGAATTCAAACAGGCAAGATCCCAAATGATTTTATAATTACTTCAACATTATCAGTTATTGAAAATGAAAAAGTTAATCATTATTTGCTTTTTCTATCAAATAATAAAATTTTACATAAGATAGATTTAATAGAATATAAATACAAGAAAGTTATAGACGATATAAAATGGCCTCATGGACTAATCATTAAGAATAATAACATTTATTATAATTTTGATAATGGAAATAGCCTTATGAAAATTGACTTGTGTGGAAATAAAATTTGGGAAATTGAAGGACAATTTCACCATTTAATGTCTATTAATGAGGATTATATTTGGGCATTGAAAAAAGATGAAAAAGGAGATTATGACACAGCAGACACATTTTTAAAAATAGACACAAAAAGTGCTAAAATTTTACAATCTTTTAATACCGTAGATTTAATCAATGCAAATCTGCCATATGATTATTTTTCAATAAAACAAAGAGATTTATCTACTATTTGGGATTATGAACCATTCCATTATAATGATGTAGATGTGTTAACTAAAGAATTTTCAAATTATTTTAGTAAATTTTCTGTGGGAGATTTGTTAATAAGTTCAAGATCACTAAATTCAGTCTTTGTAATTAATCCTGAAAACTTAAAAGTAAAAAAATTTTTATTTGGTCTCACAAGAAGACAGCACGACCCGGATTGGAATAAAGGATACATCACCATTTACGATAATCAAACTGAATGGGGTCTTGACTCCAAAGGTAGTGAAATTAGACCATATGAATCAAGAATTTTAAAAATTAATAATTTAGATGAAGATAAAAAATCAGAAATTAAATTTAATTCATCTTTTGTGGCAGATGCAAGAGGAAATCATCACATATTAGATTTAGGATTAGATGGCATTTATTCATTAATTATATCACCTTACCAAGGAAAATTACTTTTATATAAAGACGGCAAGGAGATATATACTTTAACAAATATTATTAATTCAAGTGTACTTTCAGTATCAAATGGTAAAATTCTAAATAAAGAAAAATTTTTAGATAAAATAGAAACATGTCAAAAGTAGTATTATTTTTAGTAATTTATTTTTTAGTACTTAACATTTATCCTGCTTATGCTTATATAGGCCCAGGTTTAGGAGTGGGAATACTTGCAATTATCATTGGCTTTATATTTGCTATTTGTGTAGCTTTATTTACGGTTATTTATTTTCCAATTAAAAAAATTATTATTAAATTAAATAAAAATAAAAATAAAAATAAATGATCTGGTTTTTTCAGATTTTAATAATTTTTATAATTATTGAAGTATTAATTTATTTCAAATCTAAAGAAAAATTATCCCAAGTCTTAATTTTTAATAAAGAGATGTTTAATATTATAAATAATGAAGCATTAGAAATAACATCAAAAAAAAATATAATTTTAAGCATACTGAAAAAAATAATTAAGATTTATATAAAACTAATTCTTACAATTCTTATAATTTTTGTACCTATTTTTATCTTTTATTCATTTTTAAAAATTGATTTAAATATATTTATAGACTATTTTTTGGAAATTAAATTTATTACATCATCTATAATTATTATGGTACTTTATTTAAAGATCAGAAATGCAATCATCAAAAAATTTTAAATATTCTTTTTTATCTAAGATTTTCCATAAATTTTTATTAAATTCTAATGAGATGTTAAAAGTTTTTTTTGAAATTGAAAAAAAATTTTTTTTAAAAAAAATAAGAAATACAAAAACACAAAGCCTTTTTATTACTGGTTTGCCAAGATCTGGATCAACTATTCTGCTTAATACCCTATATAAAACAAATCTGTTTTCATCTTTAAAGTATTCTGACATGCCATTTATAACTTCTATAAATCTTTGGTCTAAAATAAAATTTTTTAAAAAAGATATCAAAAGTAAGGAGAGGGCTCATAAAGATGGCATTAAGATTAATGCTGAAAGTCCAGAAGCTTTTGAAGAAGTCTTTTGGAGATCTCAGCTTAATTTTAAAGATAAAGATAAACTTATTTATGAAAAAAATAATTATTCAAAAGAATTAATTAAAAATTTTGAAGATTTTATCAAACTTATAATTTATAAAAATAGAAAGCCTTTTTACTTATCTAAAAATAATAGTAATATTATAAGAATTGATTTATTAGCAAAAAATCTTTCAAATAAAAAAATAATTATACTTTTTAGAAATCCCTTAAATCATTGTTTTTCTATGTTTCAGCAACATATAAATTTTATTAAATCTCACAAAAGTGATAAGTTTAATTTAAGCTATATGAATATGCTTTCACATTATGAATTTGGCTTAAATCACAAACCTTTTTTTTTATCAAATTTTAATTCAAAATATAAGCCTGAAAACATTAATTATTGGTTAGAATATTGGGTAATGATTTATACTCATCTTCTTAAAGAAAAAAAAAATAAGGATGTTATCTTTTTAAGTTATGAGTCTTTAATAAATTCTCCTGAGTTAATTATTAAAAAGATATTAAATATATTGAATATAGACCTAAAAGTAGATACAAATGAAATACACAATAAGAACAAATCACATAATTATAATAAAGTAAATAAAGAAATTTTACTTAGAGCAAATATCCTATATGAAGAAATAAAAATACATGAAATTAAAACTTAAATTTTTACTTTAGATCAATGATTAAAACATGCACCAATTGTGTAATGGATACTACTGATCCAAAAATTAAATTTGATAAATCTGGAGTGTGCAACCATTGTATTAATTTTTATAAAAATATTTCACCTCTCCTAGATGACAATGAAAAAAGAGAGAAAAATTTATATAAAAAAATAGACGAGATAAAGAATAAAAATAAAAATAATGAATTTGATTGCATAATTGGACTAAGTGGTGGAGTGGATAGTTCATATATGCTACACCTAGCTGTAAAAAAGTTTAAACTGAGGCCATTAGTTTTCCATGTTGATGCTGGTTGGAATTCTCAAGTAGCAGTAAGTAATATAGAAAAACTTGTAGATAAATTAGACCTTACTTTAAATACCAGTGTGATTTATTGGCCTGAAATGAGAGACCTCCAATATAGTTTTTTTAAAGCCCAAGTACCACATTTGGATACCCCACAAGACCATGCTTTTTTTGCATCAACTTATAACTATGCATCTAAATATAATATCAATACCATTTTAAATGGTGGAAACTATTCTACTGAAGGTGTGAGAGAGCCGTTAGATTGGCATTACCATGCTTCAGATTTATTTCATTTGAAAAATATTCATGCAAAATTTGGAAGTGTCAAACTAAATAAATTTCCTTTGTGTGGCATCTTTAAATATAAAATCTATTTTCGTTTTTTTAAAAATTTAAAAGTTTTACAACCATTAAATTATATCCATTATAACAAAGAAACGGCAATAAATTTATTGAAAGAGGAGTATAAATGGGAATCTTATACTCATAAACACTATGAGTCTAGATTTACTAAATTTTATGAAGGTTACTGGTTATTAAAAAAATTTGGATACGATAAAAGAAAAGCACATTATTCAAGTTTAATTTTGTCAAAACAGATGAAAAGAGAAGATGCTATTGAACAAATAGATAAAGACCCTTTAGATCAAGATGAAGTGAAAAAAGAGTTTCAATTTATAGCAAGTAAACTGAATATATCCTTAGAAGAACTACAGGAAATTTTTGAAGGAGAAAATAAAAGTTTTAGAGATTACAAATCTCACTTTAAAATAATAAATTTTTTTACCAAAATACTTCAATTTTTGAAAATTGAAAAGAGGATAATTCAATAGTGATAGGTTTAATTGATTATGGCTTAGGAAATATAAATGCTTTTTCAAATATATTAAAAACTCTTAATGTAGATTTTATTATTCCTAATAATAAAGAACAAATTAAAATTTGTAATAAGTTTATTTTACCAGGTGTTGGTGCATTTGATGAGGCAGTTTTAAAAATTAAAAAGTTGGAATATTTTAAAGAATTTGAGGAAAGTATTTTACTTGAAAAAAAAGATATTCTAGGTGTATGTGTAGGTATGCAGGTTTTTTTAAATACTAGTGAAGAGGGAAGTATTGATGGACTAGGATGGGTAAATGGAAGTGTTAGAAAATTTTTACCTAACAAAAGAATTCCTCATATGGGTTGGAATAAAATTGTTGTTGAAAACAAACATAATATCTTAAACAATATCGAAAATGATGAATTTTATTTTCTTCATTCCTATTATTGTGAAGTAAAAAATAGCAAAAAAGTATGCACTTATACTAATTACTTTGAAAATTTTTGTAGTATTTTTATAGATAATAATATTTATGGAATACAGTTTCATCCAGAAAAAAGTCATGATAGTGGTAAAAGCTTAATTAAAAACTTCATTTTTAACAAATAATGTTAAGAGCAAGAATAATTCCTTTTTTATTAATATCAAATAATGATCTTGTTAAAACAACAAAATTTGACAATGAAAATTATATTGGAGATCCATTAAATACTGTACGAATCTTTAATGAAAAAAAATGTGATGAAATTTCAGTTTATGATATTTCAATATCTAGTCACAATAAAAGTCCTAATTTTAAATTAATCAAAGACATTGCACATGAAGCCAGAATGCCAGTCACTTATGGTGGGGGTGTAAAAAATAAATTAGATGCTCTTAAAATTTTCAATTTTGGAATTGAAAAAATATCAGTTAATTCGCTTTATTTTGATAATAAAGATGAGGTAAAAGAAATAATTAATTCTGTAGGTTCACAAAGCACAGTAGTGACTTTAGATGTCAGTCTGTACAAAGGAGAATATTGTGTTTTTACTAATAGAGGCAAAAATAGAATTAATAAGGAATTAACTAGTATTTTAGACGATCTTCAAGAAATAAATGTAGGAGAAATCATTATTAATAATATTGATAGGGATGGAACTATGGAAGGTTATGATAACAACCTGCTTGAGCTAGTTTTTAAGGAAACACAAATTCCAATAACTTTTATTGGTGGTGTTGGTAAAAATAGTGATATGAAAAATGCAATTCAAAAATTTGGAAGCATAGGCTATGGTTGCTCCAGTTTATTTATATATAAAGGACCAAGAAAAGCAGTTTTAATAAATTATAAAAATAATTTTTTTGATTAAATAAAAGTTCAAATTTTATGTTTATAAAAAAATATTTATATTAAATGACATCTCTATATCTAAATAAATTAAATAATATTTGCTATTATTTAATTTTATTATTTCCCATATCATTAATATTTAGTAATTTTATATCGGAATTAATTCTTATTATTTTAATTATTTTTTTTCTAAAAAATAATTTTACAATATTTAAATTAAGATCTTTTATAGAATTTTTTGGAGTTATATTTTTTATATTTTTTTTAATATTAGTTTTTTCATCCTTATTATCTGATTTTAATTTGTTTAGTTTAAAAAAAAGCACATCTTTTTTAAGGTTTATTTTATTTTCATTTTCAATATGTTGGATTTTAAATTCTTATAAAAATGCTCTTCAGAATTTATTTAAGATTATGATAATTTCATTTTTATTTTTACAATTTGGTGTCTTAATAGAATATTTATTCGATTATAATATAATGACTGGTGCAAAAGAGATGGGACAGGAACTTTCTTTAGAATCGATAAAAATTAGTAGTTTTTTTGGTGATGAGGATATTTTAGGTAGCTATATATCAAGATTATACCCAATAATTTTAGCTTTATTTGCTATCAATTTACCTAATCTAAAAAAAAATTTCATAATTTTATCTTATATAGTTATTTTCCTAGCTCCAGTTGCGGTATTTTTTTCTGGCGAAAGACTATCGTTTTTTTTTATGATTATTTTTTTCTTAGGTCTTTTGCTAATAATTAAAATTAAAAAAAAACATCTTATTTTAATTTTAGGATTAATCTTAGTTATTAGTTCATTTGATTTGCAGCGAGAAAGAATTTTTAATTATACATTAAAACAAATAACTGGTGAAAAAAAAATAATTTTTTATTCTAAAGATCATCATGCTCATTTTACAACTGCTTATAATATTTTTCTAGATAACAAGTTTTTTGGAGCTGGACCCAACACCTTCAGAAAAAATTGTAGTAATAAGAAATATCAAACGAGCGAGAGATCATGTAGCACGCATCCACACAACTACTTCATCCAATTACTGTCTGAAACAGGAATTATTGGCACTCTTATACCGGTAAGTATTTTTTTATTACTAGTATTCAAATTTTTAAATATGAATATTTTTAAATCAAGAAGTGAATTTAAAAAAAGAAATCAAGATATTAAGAGTTACTTCTTGATATTTTTTATCTTTTGTCTATTTCCACTTACACCTAATGGAAATTTTTTTAATAATTGGTTAAATATGATATTTTTTTTCGGATTTGGTATATATTTGCATTTTTTTAATACCTCAATAAAACTAAGTAATACTGAACTTAAATTGAAAATTATTGCCTTTACAAAAAAACTATAAGTGATTATAAGAGCCTGCCTGGTAATTATTGCGAAGGGGCAATACCCGATCCCATTCCGAACTCGGAAGTCAAGCCCTTCAGCGCCAATGGTACTTTGTCT
>ENA-OSJC01000193-OSJC01000193.1-marine-metagenome-genome-assembly--contig:-NODE-193-length-61135-cov-5.506600_pt1 | contig 61135 bp, 57 predicted proteins | sample MGYA00237885_ERZ534234 | MGnify/ENA primary metagenome ERZ534234 (study PRJEB26413, sample SAMN06343907) | marine metagenome | isolation source: coastal waters | place: Atlantic Ocean: West Antarctic... | reverse complement strand
ATGAATAGTTTAATAGATAAAAATATTATGTTAGGTCTTTATGTAGCAGTTCTTACGGATACGGGCTCATTCAGACATAGTAATACAACAGAAATCAGCCATCAAATTGCAGTTGATGCAATTAGTATGGAAATAGAGATTTCAAAAATCTACCAACATATATATGAAAGTTCCTCTGTGAGTCGTATTAAATTATTAGGCAATGTAATTCAAAACTTAAATTTTGATTGCAATGGAGAGTTAGCATGGTTTTCCTTAAATGAAGATATGGTGAAAGAAGTGAATGGATCTAATCAAGATTTTGATGGATTTACAGATTTTTTTAGAAGTATTAAAGGTGTTGAAGTTTCTCTAATGCTTTATGATTTAAAAGGAAAAGTTAGGTTGAGCTTTAGATCAAAAGGAAAATATAAAGTAAGTGAAATCGCAAAAAAAATGGGCGGCGGCGGCCATCCTTTTGCAGCTGCAGCATTAGTAGAGGGAGAATTTTCTGACGTTAAATCTAACGTTTTAAGTATGTTATCAACCTATATAAATAAGCACAATGAAGATAATATTAGCTAAATCAGCAGGTTATTGTTTTGGAGTTCGTGATGCGGTAAATGCTGCATACGATGTTAGCAAAGAATATGGAGAAGTCTATATGTTAGGTGATATCGTTCATAATGAAAGTGTAGTTGAAGATCTAGAAAAAAAAGGCATCAAAGTTGTAGAAAAATTAGAAGAAATTCCAAAAGATAAACCTGTTTTATTTCGCGCTCATGGTACATCAAAAGATATATGGAAGAAAGCAGAAGACAAAAAAATGAATATTATCGATGCAACCTGCCCTCTGGTGCATGATATACATAGAGAAGTTAAAGAATTGCATGCTGAAGGAAGAAAAATTATTATTATTGGTGATCATGGTCATGATGAAGTGGTAGGCATTGCGAGTCAAATTGATAATGCAATTGTCATTGCATCTATGGAAGAGGCACAACAGCTAAAAAAAACAAAAAAAGCTGGAGTAGTAAGTCAATCCACTCAAGCAATAGAAAATGTTCAAGACATTATTAATGTTTTAATGACTAAAGTGGTAGATTTGAGGTTCATAAATACTATTTGTTTTCCTACAAAGCGAAATCATCAACAGATTAAAGAATTATCAACTATAGCAGACATGATACTTATTATAGGATCATTTACAAGCGCCAATTCTAAAAGATTAACAGAATTAAGTTTAGAAAGAAATAAAAATACCTATCAAGTTACAAATGCTACAGAAATTGATTTATCTTGGTTTAAAAATAATATAAATTCTGTTGGTATTTCTGCAGGTGCATCTACCCCTGATTGGATTATCAGTTCGGTAATTAAAAAAGTCAAAGAATTAACAAATACAACAGAGAAGGAAACTATTCATGAGTCAAGAGTACGATTTTAAAACAAAAGTTGCATTAGCTGAGATGCTAAAAGGTGGCGTTATAATGGATGTCACAAATGTTGAACAAGCAAAGATTGCAGAAGAAGCAGGAGCTGTTTCAGTAATGGCTTTAGAGAGAATACCATCAGATATTAGAAGAGATGGAGGAGTTGCTAGAATGAGCAATCCTCACATGATCAAAGAAATTCAAGATAATGTTTCTATCCCTGTAATGGCAAAATGTAGAATTGGTCATTTTGCAGAAGCTCAAATTTTACAAGCTTTAGAAGTAGATTTTATTGATGAAAGCGAAGTTTTAACAATGGCCGATGAATACTTTCATGTTGACAAGCATCCCTTTAAAGCTCCATTTGTTTGTGGAGCACGTAATCTTGGTGAAGCTTTAAGGAGAATAGATGAAGGTGCAGCATTAATTCGAACTAAGGGTGAAGCAGGTAGTGGTAATATAGTTGAAGCAGTCAGACATATGAAAATGATTACTTCAGAATTAAAAGCGCTTAAAGAGCAAGATCTATCAAAAAAGGCAGAAGAATTTAGAGTTCCAATATCACTTGTAGAAGAAGTTGTTAAAGATGGAAAACTTCCTGTACCTAATTTTGCTGCCGGAGGAATAGCAACTCCCGCAGACGCATCTTTGATGATGCAATTAGGCGCTGAAACAGTATTTGTTGGTTCTGGAATTTTTAAAAGTAGTGATCCTTCAGAACGTGCTCATGCTATTGTCCAATCTGTTACTCACTTTACTGATGCTAAGAAAGTCCTTAGCGCATCTTACAATTTAAAAGATGCCATGAAAGGATTATTGATGTCAGATATTCCCGAAGATCAGAGGTTCTCAGAAAGAGGTGAATAATAATGGTCGGAGTTTTGGCTCTTCAAGGAAACTTTGCATCTCATATTCATATTTTGAATAAGATTGATATAGAATCTAGACTAGTTAAAAGCGTAGAAGACTTATCGGATCTTGAAGGATTAATTTTACCTGGAGGAGAATCTACAACAATGTCAAATCTTCTGCTTAGAGATCAGAATTTTATTGATAGAATAAAGTTATTTTCTGATAATAAACCTATCTTTGGTACTTGTGCTGGCTTGATTCTTATGGCAAAAAACAGTTTTGATAAAAAAGTATTAAACATGAATATTATTGATATAGAAGTAAATAGAAATGCCTATGGTAGACAAGTTCATTCTTTTGATGATTCAATCAGCGTAGAATATAAAAATAATGAAACTTTATCAATTAGAGCGTCATTTATCAGAGCTCCTAAGATTACTAACATAGGAGAAGATGTAGAGATATTGTGTAAATATAACAGTGAGATTGTTGGCGTAAAGAAAGGTATGCATATGGCAGTTACATGTCATCCTGAATTACAAGATGAAGTACTATTACATAAGCTGTGTTTTAAAAGTTAATTATGAAATATTTAAATAATATCAAATCACCGGAAGACTTAAAATCTTATCCAAAAGAAGATTTAGCAATTATCTGCGATGAATTAAGAGAATATATTATATCAACAATTAGTGAAATTGGAGGTCATTTAGCTCCAACCTTAGGTACAATAGAACTAACTACAGCTCTGCACTATGTTTATGACACACCAAAAGATAAACTAATTTGGGATGTTGGACATCAAGCATATGCACATAAAGTTTTAACAGGAAGACTTGATTCTTTTCATACTATTAGAAAATATAAAGGATTAAGTGGATTTTTAAAAAGAACTGAAAGTGAATATGATGTATTTGGAGCTGGGCATGCATCAACTTCTATTTCTGCTGGTCTAGGTATAGCCTGTGCAAGAGACTTAAATAATGAAAATTTTAAAGTAGTAAGCATTATAGGTGACGGAGCCTTAACTGGCGGGCTTGCATTTGAAGCGCTAAATAATGCTGGGCATCTCAAAAAACAATTATTGGTTGTTGTTAATGATAATGATATGTCAATTAGTCCTAATGTAGGAGCATTTAGAAACTATCTAGTTAAAATTGCTACTAATAAGTCTTATAACTATATAAGAGGTAAGATTGGAAAGTTGATAACGAGATTGCCTAAAGGATTCAAATTTATTGAAGCTTTATTAAAAAAAATAGAATCGAGCACAAAAAATTTCTTTTTACCAACGACTGTATTTGAAGATTTAGGTTTTAGATATTTTGGTCCTGTAGATGGACACAATATTAATGAACTGGTTGAAACCTTAAGTAATATAAAAGATTTGAATACTCCAGTAGTTCTTCATACTATTACAAAAAAAGGAAAGGGTCTCGATTATGCAGAACATGATCCTATTAAATATCATGGAGTAAAAGAGAAAAAAGAAACATCTATTGAGAAAGTTCAAGAAGCACCTATTTTTCAAAATGTTTTTAGTGAAGTCTCTTGCTCTCTAGGAAAAAATAATAAAGATATTGTTGCTATTACAGCTGCAATGCGAGAAGGTACGGGGTTGGTTAATTTTGCAAAAGAATTTCCTGATAGATATTTTGATGTAGGTATAGCAGAGGCGCATGCGGTAACATTTGCTGGAGGATTAGCAGTTAATGGCAAAATTCCAATAGTCGCAATTTATTCTACGTTTTTACAAAGAGCTTATGATCAGATTATCCACGATATCGCTTTGCAGAAATTACCTGTAGTATTTTGTTTAGATAGGTCTGGTTTAGTAGGAGAAGATGGAGCAACGCATCATGGAGTTTTAGATATTGCATACATGAAATGCATTCAAGGAATGATTGTTTCTGCACCAAGAGATGGAAATGAATTAAAAGATTTATTACTTACAGCTACTAATTATAATAGCGGCCCTTTTAGTATTAGATATCCAAAAGAATCGTCAATCAATTTTGATAATACTAATTCTAATATTATAAAGATTGGTTCTTGGGAGATAATGTCTACAGGAAAAGATATTTTAATTTTGGCAGTTGGATCTATGGTGAAGAGAAGTATGGATATCATAGATATGCTAAAAGAAAAAAATATCGAAGCTGAAGTCATTAATTGTAGATTTATTAAACCAATGGACTTAGAATACTTGAACAATAATTGTTCAAAATTTTCTAAAATTGTTACTATTGAGGAGGGCGTTTTAGATGGAGGTTTTGGAGAAAGTGTTACAGCGTGGTCATCTAGCCAGAATTTAAAGAATGACATTTTGAATATTGGAATACCGAATGATTTTGTAGATCATGGTCCAAGGAATGTATTGCTAGAAGAAGTAGGATTAGATAGTCAGTCATTGTATAAAAAAATTACTAAATTTATTAATAGATAGAAGATGAGCAAAAAAGCACTAGATAGAGAAAAAAATTTTAATAGCCTCAGTGGTAATAAGCTGAAAGAATATTATTCTTCTGATTCGAAAGATAATAAATATAATATAGATCCCGGCACTTTTCCATATACTCGAGGAATTCATAAAAATATGTATAGAGGAAAATTGTGGACTATGAGACAATTTTCAGGTTTTAGCACTCCAGAAAAAACAAATGAGAGATATAAATACTTATTAAAAAATGGTCAGACAGGACTTTCAGTTGCTTATGATATGCCAACGCTTATGGGATACGACCCCGATCATGAACTATCATCTGGAGAAGTAGGTGTTTGTGGTGTCAATGTTGCTTCTTTAGACGATATGGAAACTTTATTTAAAGATATAGATTTAGAAAAAATCTCTGTATCTCAAACTATTAATGGTCCCGCAATTATATTATTTGCTTTCTATGTAGCATTAGCAAAGAAAAATGGAATTGATATTAGTTGCTTGAGAGGAACATTGCAGAATGATGCTGTAAAAGAATACATAGCACAGAAAGAATTTATTTTTCCTCCTAAACCCTCGATAAAGTTGGTAGTGGATGTTATTGAATTTTGTTCAGAGAATATGCCATTTTATAGTCCAGTATCGATAAGTGGTTATCATATAAGAGAAGCTGGATCGACTGCGGCACAAGAACTAGCATTTACATTGAACAGTGGATTTACTTATATAGAAGCTGCCCTAGAAAGAGGTCTTAAGATAGATGACTTTGCTCCCAGGTTATCGTTCTTTTTTAACTCGCATATGGATTTCTTTGAAGAGATAGGTAAATATAGAGCAGCGAGAAGAATTTGGGCTAATAAATTGAAAAATGAATATGGTGCAAAAAATGAAAATTCATTGAAATTAAAATTTCATACACAAACAGCTGGATGTTCTTTAACTGCCCAACAACCAGAAAATAATATTGTCAGAACTGCATACGAAGCTATGTCTGCAGTATTAGGTGGAACAAATTCTCTGCATACAAATTCTCTTGATGAGACATTGGCACTTCCATCAGAAAAAGCTGCAAAAATAGCATTAAGAACTCAGCAAATTCTTGCACATGAAACAGGCGTACCTAATGTAGCCGACCCATTGGGAGGGTCATGGTACGTAGAAGAGATAACGGATAGAATTGAAAGCGAAGCAAATGAATATTTTAAAGCAATAAAGAATCTTGGCGGTACAATTATAGCCATTGAAGATGGTTATTTTCAAAAGAAAATTGGTGAATCTGCATCAATCTATCAAGAATCAATTGATTCAAATGAGAGAATAATAGTTGGATTAAATGATTTTGTTGATAAAGATGAAAAACTTGAAATTGAAATTTTAAAAATATCTCAAGAGGCTCAAGATATTCAAGAAGAAAAAATTAAAAAATTGAGAGAAAAAAGAGATAGCATATTACTTGATAAAAAAATGAAAAAATTAAAAAATGCTTGTGAAAATAATTTAAATTTAGTTCCTTATTTAGTTGAAGTAGCTGAGTGTGGAGGTACTGTTGGAGAAATTGTTGAACTGATGAAAGACGTATATGGAGAATGGGAAGAATCTTTTGGAATCTAAATTATGAATAAAATTTATACATCATTGATTTTAGTTTTTACCTTAATTGTTATATGGACCATATATCTTACTAATGTAGAAAATGATGATAATAACTTAACAGTGCGCTATTATACAATAGAGGAACTTTCAACTAAAGAATCTTCTATTACTAAGGTTAAAGTTGGCGGTTTGATTAAGCCAGATTCAATTAGTATTAATGAGACCGATCAATTAGAAGTATCATTCTACGTATATCAAGGAAGCGATAGTTTAAAAGTATATTATTACGGTATTAGACCAGATTTATTTAAAGATGATGCAGAGGTTGTAGTTGCTGGTGCCTTTGATAATAATTTGATTATTGCTACAGAACTTCAAACTAAATGCGCTTCACGCTATGAAGGCGATTTAAAAAATATAGAAAAAATATAATGATATCTCAAATTGGAAGTTTAGCCCTCAGTATAAGTGGCGGATTAATATTATCAAATTTTTTCTTTTTATTTTATTACTCTGTTAGGAAAGATAAAATCTTTCTAAATGTGTCTGAAAGAGGATTAATAGCAGTATGTTTTTGTGTTATATTAGCTACCCTTTGCTTACTGAATGAATTATTAATTAGTAATTTCAATTTGCAATATGTATCTCAATATACAAGTTATGAAACTCCACTATTTTTTAAAGTTACTGCTTTATGGGCAGGACAGGCTGGTTCGTTGCTTTTCTGGACATTTATTATGTCTATATATTCATTAATTTATATCAATTTTACTCTAAGGAAGATGCCTAAACTGAAGTATTCATCTTATATTATACTCTCTTTTATCTTCGGATTTTTTCTACTTCTATCCAATTTTGTAGCAAATCCTTTTCATCCAGTATCATCTGATATTATTGTACAGAACGGTAATGGCTTAAATCCATTATTGCAAAATGTTACAATGGCTATTCATCCACCGACTCTTTATTTGGGTTTTATTGGAACAACAATTCTTTTCGTTATGGCTTTAGCTGGTTTAATATCTAAATCACTTAATTTCGAATGGATTCAATCAATTAGGCGTTGGTCATTGATTGTATGGACTTTCTTATCTGGAGGTATCATTTTAGGCGGGTATTGGGCATACAATGAATTAGGTTGGGGTGGATATTGGGCATGGGATCCAGTAGAAAATTCTTCTTTAATGCCTTGGCTTATACTTACTGCATTTATCCACTCATCTATGATACAAGAAAAAAGAGGTATGTTAAAATCCTGGAATATTCTATTAGCAGCATCAACTTTCCTATTAGTTATTTTAGGTACATTTATTACTAGGAGTGGAATAGTATCTTCAGTTCATTCATTTACTGCTGAAAATTTAGGACCACTATTCCTTGCTTTTTTATCAAGTTTAATTTTATTTACTGGCTATTGGTTTGTTAAACGATTTGATACATTAAAGTCAGATAATAAAATTGATTCTTTCACTTCAAGAGAGGGTGGATTTTTATATAATAATCTAATTTTACTCTTAATGTGCTTTATTGTGCTATGGGGTACACTATTTCCTATTCTTTCTGAAGCATGGAATGGAGAAAAAATCTATGTAGGAGCCACTTATTTCAATCAACTAAATGTTCCTATTGGGTTGGTATTATTATTTTTAATGGGAGTTGGTCCACTGCTATCTTGGAAGACAACTTCAAGACATACTTTATTATCAAATTTTAAAATTCCGATGTTAGTTAGTTTCTTTTCTGGAGTTACATATTCTATATTCTTTGGACCATTTCAACTATACCCCCTAGTAACATGTATGGGTATATCATTTACGACTACATCTATAATGAATGAATTTAGAAAGTCATATAAAAAATCTAAAAGTAATAGTAAGTCTATCCCATCGGCTATTGTAAGTATGTTATTTAGTAATAGACATAAAAATGGAGGATATATTGTTCATATTGGAATCACGTTACTTTTTGTAGGCTTTATTGGAAGAGCATTTGAAGTAGAGAAAGAATTTAACTTATCTCCTGGTGAGGAAATTTATTTTGCAAACTATATCTTTAAACTTAATAGTATTAAAAGTGAAGCTAGAGACAATCATTATGCATTTATAAGTGATATAGACGTAATAGATCAAAGCAATAATCTATTAACTAGTTTACGTCCTGAAAAAAGAATTTATTTTTATTGGAATCCAGATCCCGAGCAGCGTCAGCCTCATAGTGAGCTTGATATTTATAGTACCATGAGAAAGGATATATACTCAATATTTTCTGCTTACGATGCAGAAAAAAATCAAGGATACTTTAAAATTATGATTAATCCTTTAGTAAATTGGGTATGGGTAGGAGGTATCGTAATGGTGCTTGGTTCTTTATTTTCTTTTTGGCCCTCCAAAAGGAGAAATCATGGAATTATTTAACCAAATTTTTATTTTTGCATTATATGTTATGGTAGTTCTATTTGTGTTCTATCCTTTGCTAAAAAAAATTAAATAATGTTACAAATCACAAATCTTAGTAAATCATTTTCTGATACCAAAGTATTAGACAATATTTCGCATACAGTAGATTCGGGCAAGCTAGTTGCTTTGCTAGGGAAGAATGGATCAGGTAAAACAACTTTTTTAAAATGTATATCCAATATTATGAATATTGATTCTGGACATGTTGATTATAATGGGTCTAGCTTTTTATTTTTGAATGATAAAGCAAATATTTTTAGCGACTTAACTATACTAAATAATCTTAAATGTATTTTACGTTTTTATAATCAAGACCTAGATATGGGTACTTATAATAAGTATCTGAATTTATTAGGATTAAAAGAGTTTGAAAGTTTACCATTAAAGTATTTATCGAGAGGAAATCTGCAAAGAAATAAATTGTTCATTGCGTTAAATCTATCCTGGAAATATCTATTAATAGATGAGCCTTTTACTAACTTAGATGATAGCGCTCAAGATATCTTTAGAGATATTTTCTTAGATTTGAAATCAAGAGATAAGACTATTATTTTCTCAACACATAATTTTAGTCATGTGTCAGATATTTGTGATCAATCTATAAAGATAGAAATGGGAAAGATTGCTTTATGATAATGAACTTGATTAAAAATGAATTTCTTTTAGAGATGAAATCATCAAACAATCTTTTCTATATAACATTTTTTTCTTTATCATGTTTAATGCTTTCTGTGTTTTCATTTCCTCCGTCTGAATTAAATGAGATTATTATTTTATCTGGATTTTTCTGGATTATTATTGCACTATCGTCTATCAAATTAATTGAAAATTCGTTTGTACGCGAAAAAGAAGAAGGGATATATGATTTAATTTATACATCTCCAACAGAAAATTATTTAGTCTTTTTAGCAAAATTAATTACGTTTTCTTTAATCTTACTCGGTGTACAATTGTTTATTTTTATGATCTATAGTTTGATATCTACTGCTATAGAGATTGACTTAATTTTTAAAGTTTTAGCACTCTGCTTATTATCTAATACTGGACTAATTGGACTGGGGATACTTGTTTACTTAATGACCTCTTTAAACAGTACAAGAAGCTTTTTATTTCCACTTATTTTATTTCCTATGATTGTTCCTCTCTTGATCCATTCTTCAAATATATTTATTGCATTATGTTTAGGTAAAGAAATATCTTTTTATGCAGAATCGGTGTTGTTATTATTAACTTTTGCACTGATGTCGCTTATTTTGGGAATTAATTTTTTTGAAAGGTTAATAAAATACTAATGAATTTATCTTTATTTATGCTAGTAATGATTGTGATGATATGTAATTTAATATCAATTATATTTTTGACTCCAATGGTTCCCGATCAAGAATGGGCACAAAAAATATTTTATCTTCATGTGCCTATAGCATGGTCTGGTTTTTTATCTTATTTTTTTGTGATGCTTTCAGGCGTTGCTTATCTTATTTCTAGAAATCTTAAATACGATAGAATTGGGCATGCAGCAGCAGAAATTGGTACAATATTTACAGGACTCGTATTATTAACAGGACCTATTTGGGCTACTCCTATCTGGGGAAAGCCATGGATTTGGGAGCCAAGACTAGTTACTACGTTAGTTTTATTTGTTATCTATGCAGGCTATTTTATTTTAAGAAATGTTGGAATCTACAGACAGAGAGTAGCTTTAATTTCTGCTATGATTGGAATTATTGCATTCTTAGATATTCCAATTATATTTATGTCAGTAAACTTTTGGGCAGCTGAAATTCAATCTCATCCTCAAGTAGAAATGAATAAACAGCCATCAGGTATATTGACACCATTTCTATTTTCTTTATTTGCCTTTACTAGCCTCATGTTGACAATGTTATTTTTAAAAATCAAAGTTTTATACCTAGAAGACAAAGAGAAAAATTATGTATAATTATTTAGAGTATTTTTTAGCAGCATTATTTATTGTTTTAGGAGTGTTATTAGTATGGTTTTTAGTAAATATGAAAAAAATCAAAAAATTATAAATAATCATTTTTTAATATCATTATTTACTATATTTTTTAACTTAGATTTTAATTATTCTAAGGGAACATGAGTAAAATGGAAAGAAAAATTGTACATATCATTGGTACCGGAACAATCGGTGAACCATTAATTGGAATCCTGTGCGAACAGAAAAGTAATTTAGGTATTGATGAGATTACATTTCATAAACATTCACCTCTCACAAAAGACAAGCCAAAAATTGATAATCTAATCAAAAAAGGTGCAAGACTATCTGTACTTGAAGATAGGATTGATTCTTTTAAAGCTATTGGTCTTGAACCAGAATTTACACTAGAAGAAGCTATTGCTAGAAGCTCGGTTGTGATTGATTGTACTCCAGGTGGATCTGGTCTTTTAAATAAAGAGAAATACTACAATAAATATACTGATAAGGTAAAAGGATTTTTAGCTCAAGGTAGTGAAAATGGATTTGGTAAAAAATATGCACGAGGAATTAATGATCATGTTATTAATTCTGAGGATCAATTTTTACAAATTGTATCATGTAATACACATAATATTGCATGCCTAGTCAACACCTTAGGACTAAGTATTGCACCTGATAATCTTATAGCTGGTAAGTTTGTTTGTATTCGTAGAAGTAATGACATTAGTCAAGCCAGTGGATATGTACCTGCACCAACAGTGAATGTTCATGCCCATCAAGATTATGGAACACATCATGCTGAAGACGCTGTTGGATTGTTTAAGACCATGAATCTTGATTTAGATCTTTTTTCTTCAGCTTTAAAAATTAATACACAATATATGCACACTGTATGGTTCAATCTTAAGGTTAAAGAGCCTACCTCTAAACAAAAAGTAGTAGAATTATTAAATCATAATGATAGAATTGCATTAACCGAACATAGGGCATCAAATGCCGTCTTCTCTTTTGGAAGAGATCAAGGACAATACGGAAGAATTTTAAATCAAACAGTAGTTGTTGAAGATTCTATCAATGTTAAAGGTGAGCATGAAATATCTGGGTTTTGTTTTACACCTCAAGATGGAAACTCTATTTTATCAAGTATTGCGGCGACGGTAAAATTTTTAAATCCACATTCTTATCAAGACAAGATCGCTTCTTTGAATCCATTCTTTTTTCAAAGAATTTAATGGTAAAATATCAGAGAATTGTTACCAAGCTTCTCGAAGAAAATACATATGTTATCTTCAATGAAAAGAATGACTGTGTCATTATAGATCCAGGATTTGGTTTTGAACTAATTGATTCATTCATTCAATCAAAAAATTTATCTCCCATAGCTATATTAGCAACCCATGGACATTTTGATCATCTTGCAGGCGCTGCAGATCTTATAGATAAATATAATCTCCCTCTATATGTTTGTGATAAAGACAAATTGGTGGTAGATAATTTTGATAGGGCGGCAGGATATTGGGGTGTAGAAGCAAGAAAACCTACGGTTTCTCATTGGATTGATTCAACTGATAAACAGCTAACCATAGGAGACTTTTCTTTTTCTATCATATTTAATCCTGGACATTCGCCGGGATGTATAAGCTTTATTATCAGTAATCTAATATTTTGTGGAGATTTAATATTTAAAGGATCTATTGGAAGAACAGATCTTCCTTTAAGTAGTCCAAGAGATATGGCAACATCATTGAAATTCTTTGTAAATTCTTTTACAAGTGATCACGCCTTATTAACAGGACATGGAGAAGAAACAACTCTTTACGGAGAGTTGAAAACTAATCCTTATTTGATGAAATATGAAAAATAAAATTATTGCCAACATTGAAAGTTTACAAAGTCAAAAAAAACAACATTTTCTTTTAGCGGTATCCGGTGGTATAGACTCCATGGTAATGTTAGATTTTTTTAATAATAACTCTAAGTTAGCTGATATTTCTGTATGCTATGTGAATCATCATTATCATTCTCGTAGTGATGAAATGAGTAAGTTAGTATCAACTTATTGCGCTGATAATAGTATTCCATATATGGAATCTTCAATTAATCTATCTAAGGTAAAAAATAATATAGAGGCACAGTTTCGAAAAAAAAGATATTTTGAGCTCAAGAAATCTTGTAAAAAAGTTAATGCAGATTATGTTGTTACCGCTCATCATGCTGCGGATCAGATTGAAACTATTTTAATGAAAATTTTAAATTCCTCTAGTTTTAATTCTATGAGAGGTATTCAAATATTAAATAATGATATTTTTAGACCTATGATTAATATTACAAAAGATGAAATTCTTGCATATGCTAAGAAGAATAAAGTTGCTCATATTTCAGATCCAACAAATAAAGATACTGGATTAACCCGAAACTTTCTTAGAAAAAAAGTGATTCCATTATTAGAGGAGATTAAACCTAATCTTTATCAACCATTTGAAGATTTTCAAAATAAGACTAGCGATGTAGAAGATTTATTACAATTTACAACTGATGAGTTTATTAAATCTGACGATATATCATTTTCTCAAGATATTTATTATATGAATAAAAAAAGGTTTTTAGCACTACCATTTTTATTAAAAATTAATATCATAAAAAAAATATTATCGAAAGAAGTTAAATTCTATTTCTCTAAAAATTTATTAGCAGAATTAAGTGCATTTTTAAATAAAGAAGTTATTGGTAGCGAAAAAATGATTAATAATACCAAAATCTTAATTGATAGAGACTGTATTTTATTAACAGAAAAGTTAGATACAATGCCTATATATCGTGAGGTAAAAGCAGGAGAATTAATGGAAAATGATGAATTCTCATTTTCTTGGGACTATGATAAAAAGCCAAATAATTTTTTAAAAGATCCAACATTTGAATATGTTGATGCAGAACATTTTAATAAAAAATTAATTGTGAGAAATATTAATAATAATGACACATTCAGTCCGTTAGGTTTATCTGGAACAAAAAAAGTGGGTGAATATTTAACTGATCAAAAAGTGTCTGCTTTTGAAAAATTGAAAACCATTGCAATTTGTAATGAAAAAGAGATTGTTTGGGTGGCGGGAAAGCAAATTAGTAATAATTATAAGCTAACCAGAAACAGTAAGTTAGTTGCAAAACTAAATTTCTTTAAGAAATAGTTTTTTTAGTAACCATTTTTATTAAATTCTTTTCCAAATGAAAAAGCCAGTAAAAAAAAACAAAAAACAATTAAAAGGAAAACCTAAAACAAAAAACTCAAGTTCTTTTGTATGGCTTGCAGTGCTATTTTTTGTTGTGATGTCTTTGTCCTTGCTACCAAATGAATCAGCAAACGAAGTAGAAATTTCTTATAATACATATAAAGAACTCCTATCGGATAATAAAATAAAAGAGGCATCTATTGAAAATGATAATTCATTTCATGGAGAGCTATTAATTCCTGCAACATTAATTAATAAGAATGGAGCAGAATTTACAGAAAGAGCTTTTTTTGTTGTTTACTTACCATCAGACTATACAGATCAGATTAAAATTTGGGATGAAAAAAGTATTGAATATAATTTTGAAGGAGATAAAATTGATTGGACTAGAACCTTAATTGGTTTTGCTCCATGGCTATTATTAATTGCATTTTGGATATTTATGATTAGAAGAATGCAAGGTTCAAATAGCGGAATGAATAATGTTTTTAGCTTTGGGAAAAGTAAAGCAAAAGTGTTTTCTTCAAATCAAAAGAAAGTAAAGTTTGGTGATGTTGCTGGATGTATAGAGGCAAAAGAAGAGTTAGAAGAAGTTATTGCTTATTTAAAAAGTCCAAAGAAATTTGAAAAATTAGGTGGAAAAATTCCAAGAGGTGTATTGTTAGTAGGACCACCTGGAACTGGAAAAACTTTGCTAGCTAGAGCTGTAGCTGGGGAGTCTAGTGTTCCATTTTTTAGTATTAGTGGCGCTGATTTTGTTGAAATGTTTGTAGGAGTAGGTGCTTCAAGAGTACGCGATCTATTTAAGCAAGCAAATGAGACTGCTCCTGCTATTATATTTATAGATGAGTTAGATGCAGTGGGTCGTCAAAGGGGAGCTGGATTAGGTGGAGGTCATGATGAAAGAGAGCAAACTCTAAATCAATTATTAGTAGAGCTAGATGGCTTCGAAAATAATAGTAGTGTTATCGTGATGGCTGCAACTAATAGACCAGATGTACTAGACTCTGCATTATTAAGGCCGGGAAGATTTGATCGTCAAGTTGTAGTAGATGTTCCTGACTTACAGGGAAGACATGATATCTTAAAAATACATACGAAAAAAATTAAAATGGATGCAAAGTCTGTTAAGCTAAAAGATATCGCAAAAGGTACACCAGGTATGGTTGGTGCTGACTTAGCAAATCTTGTTAATGAAGCAGCGCTTTTAGCATCTAGAAGAAGAAAATCTAGCGTAGATAATAATGATTTTGAAGAAGCAAAAGATAAAGTTATAATGGGAGTGCAGAGGAAAAGCATGATCTTATCTGACGATGAGAAAAAGGTAACAGCATATCATGAAGCTGGACATGCTGTGGTAGCCATTTTTTCTCCTGAAGCAGATCCTGTTCATAAAGTTACTATTATCCCAAGAGGAAGAGCTCTTGGTGTAACAATGCAACTGCCTTTAGACGAAAAACATGGATATTCTAAGACATATATCTTGAGCAGATTAGCAGTAATGATGGGTGGACGATCAGCTGAAGAAATAATATTTAATGAAATTACTACAGGCGCTTCAAATGATATTGAAAGGGCTACAAGCATTGCAAGAAAAATGGTTTGTGAGTGGGGTATGAGCGATGAAATGGGACCTATGTCATTCGGCAAAAAAAATGAAGAGATATTCCTAGGCAGAGAAATTCAATCACATAGAGATTATAGTGAACAGACTGCTCAGAAAATAGACCATGAAGTGGTAAGTTTTATTAAGAATGCACAAAAAGTTTCCCATAAAATTTTAACAGATAATATAGATTTACTTAACTTAATGGCTCAACAGCTATTAGAGCATGAAACAATTGATGAAGATGACATTAAATTGCTAGTTGCTGGAAAAAAACTCTCAAAAAAAATCAATAAATAATAGTGAATATTTCGGAATTAAATGATTGGTTGCTATCAAAAAACCAAGAACCACTTATTGTAGGAGTATTGAATGTCACTCCAGATTCTTTCACCGATGGTGGTAAATTTTTAGACCCTAACACCGCTGTAAATCATGCTATGGATATGATTCATAATGGTGCAGATATTATTGATATAGGAGGAGAATCTACAAGACCTTTCTCTGATTCGGTATCTGAAGAAGAAGAATTATCTCGAGTGATATCTATAATACAAAAGATACGAGAAAAAACAAATATAGCAATCTCCATAGATACAACAAAATCTGTAGTTGCTGAGAAAGCATGTGATGTAGGAGCAAATATTGTTAATGATATTAGTGCATTATCATTTGATGATTCTATGATTAATGTTGTTAGTAGGTATGACTGTCCTATTATTTTGATGCATATGATCGGAAATCCCAAGACAATGCAGGAAAGTCCTTCATATAAGAATATTATATCTGAAATTATTAATCATTTATTAGATAGGGCTAGTTTTGCTTTAAAGAATGGAGTAAAAAAACATAATATTATTCTAGATCCAGGTATTGGGTTCGGTAAAACAATAGAAGATAATTTTACTATTATAAATAATATAGATAAATTTACTAATCTTGGTTATCCAGTATTAATTGGAGCATCAAGAAAATCATTCATTGGTAAAACTTTGGATGTAGATGAGAATGATAGAGTCGAAGGGACTATAGCATCTAATATTATAGCTTTTGATAGAGGATGTAAGATGTTTAGAGTTCATGATATTAAGCAAACAAAAAGAGCATTAATTATTGCGAATAAAATTTTTAATTCAAACACTTTAAATACCTAAATTATACTATATGAATTTATTTGAAATCAGCTTTATAAAATTTACACTTACCGATTTATTTGATCTGGTACTTATTTCATTTATTTTCTCCTACGCATATTCTTATTTCAGGGGAACAAGAGGTGGACAAATGTTAATTGGTCTATTAATCCTCTTTTTTGCAGGATTTATTGTTAATATTTTTGGCTTCAGGGCCACTTCATGGTTATTAAATTTATTTCAAACAGTTTGGGTGGTTGTCTTTGTTATTTTATTTCAACCAGAAATTAGAAGGCTATTAACTGCTCTTGGCCAAAATAGAATTTTAAGAAAACTATTTCAAATTGAAAAACTTTCTATACAAGAAGAAATCATCGCATGTATTAGCGAAATTAAGAAAAATAAATGGGGTGCTATTATTATTTTTGAAAGAGAAAATTCTTTAAAGACTGTTAGTGCTGATGGAGTAAGAATGGGAGCAGTATTTAGCCCCGAATTGTTAGTTTCAATTTTTAATCCTTCTTCGCCACTGCATGATGGAGCTGTTATTATTCATAGTAATATCATTGAAGCTGCTGCATGTATTTTACCATTAACAGAAAGTAAGACCTTGAATCCAGAAATGGGTACGAGACATAGAGCTGCATTAGGTATTTCAGAAGAAAGTGATGCTCTTGCTTTAGTCTTATCCGAAGAAACTGGAAAAATATCTATCGCAGAGAATGGTTATTTTATAAGTTCTGCACTTACTTTAGATGAGCTAAGTATCATCTTAAAAGAAAAAATGAACCATATAGGGGATTAGTAATATGTTAAAAGAAAAAATTATGGACTTAATGAAAAGGTCAGATTTTATGACTCTCTCTACTAGTGTTTCAGGAAATTCTTCGGCTGCAAATGTCTACTTCGCAAATGATGGCTTAGATATATATTTCTTTACATTCAACCCTACTAGAAAAGCTGTTCAAATTAACTTTAATCCAAAAGTTCAATGTGTAGTTAGGCCTGATGGAGAAGATGGAATTAAAGAGCTTCAAATCGATGGGTATGCTAAAAAAATAACAGATCAATCAGAGAAGGATAAAGCTAGAGAAGCAGTACTAAAGGTTACAGAAGCTTTTTCTGAGTATATGCATGATGATTTTTTAATTGCTAATGATGTAGTAGGTTATTATAAAATAAAACCAACCGTAATTAAGTATGTCGATTTCTTTGCTGAAACTCAGTTTGAATGGATGGAAATACCGGAAAATAGACCAAGTATGTCTTCAGAATGGCTTGGTGGATTAGGTAGAACAATTAAACGATGGATGACTATTGTTAGAGCGCCATTCTTAACAGCAACTATTGCCCCAATTTTATTGGGATCAGCCATTGCTTATAAGCAATTTGGTGCATTTGATTGGCCAATTTTTTGGCTTGTATTATTAGGAGGAGTATTTGCACAATGTGGTACGAATACTATCAATGATTATTTCGATCATAAGTCTAGAACAGATGAGCTTAATAAACTGGCTAGTCCTTTTAATGGCGGATCAAGAGCGATTCAATCTGGGTTAATCACTCCAGCAAATATGCTATTAGTCTCAGTATTATTTTTTGGCCTTACAGTTGGAATTGGATTAGAGTTAAATAATCTTCTGTTTGAAAATTATTTTGCCATGTCAATATTAATGTATTTGGGATTGATAGGAGTATTTCTTGGTATAATGTATACTGGTTTTTTAAAGTTGGCTTATAATGGATTTGGAGATTTGGCAGTATTTATAGGATTTGGACCTTTGATGGTTTACGGTGCAGCATACATGCAAAATCAGTCTGTTGACCCGATAACCACTTTATTATTTTCAATCCCTGTTGGAATATTTATTGCATTAGTATTATTTATAAATTGCTTTCAAGACTACAATGCCGATAAAGCAGCAAATAAAAATAGTTGGGTTGTTAGGCTAGCTGGTCCTGGAGATAAAGCAAATTATAGAAATCCATTTAAAGTATGGAAGAACCTAATGCTATTATCATTTGCTATAATTTTTGGTGTATCATTGTATACTGGTGAACTATTTACATTAATAGCCTTACTTCCTTTATTGATATTTAATTTTGCTTCAAAAAAAGGGAGCAGCTGGTTAGATGAATGGGAAAAAGAAGATGCAAATCTTCAACAGCTTCCATATGAATTGTTAATTGTTAATGTTTCTACAATCGGCATTCACTTCTTAACTGGAATATTGCTCACATTAGGAATCTTGATTAGTACATGGATTTAAAAGATAAATATAATTCTCTTTTAGAAAAATTTGATCAAATCAGGAGGCATCTTTGACCTTGAAGCGAAAGATGCTCACTTAAGTAATTTAAAAGATCAAATATCAGACCCATCTTTATGGGATAATAATCAAAAAACAACATCTCTCATGAAAGAAATTTCTATGTGTGAAAAAGATATTGATCTAAGAAAAAGTTTATCAGAAAAAGCTAGTGATATCAAAGTGATGTTTGAATTCTTAAATGATGATCAGATAGATGAGAAAGAATTCTCAGAAGAATTAGAGCATTTCGCCAAACTAATTAAAGAGTTTGAATTAAAATTAATTCTTAATTCAAAAAATGATTCTAAAGACGCTATTATTTCAATTCATCCAGGTGCAGGAGGGACAGAAAGTCAAGATTGGGCTCAAATGTTATATAGAATGTATTCTATGTGGACAGAGTCTAAAGGTTTTAAATTTAATATTATTGATTTTCAAGTAGGAGATGAAGCAGGTATTAAAGATTGTACAATTGAAATTGTAGGAGACTATGCATATGGGTTGCTTCAATCAGAGATTGGAATACATAGGCTAGTTAGGATATCACCTTTTGACTCTAATAGTCGCAGGCATACATCTTTTGCTTCAGTATCTATTTATCCGTCAATAGATGAAAGTGTTGAAATAGAAATTAATCCAAAAGAATTAAGGATAGACACATTTCGTTCTAGCGGAGCAGGAGGTCAACATGTAAATAAGACAGATTCTGCCATTAGAATTACTCATATGCCTACTGGAACCGTTACGCAGTGTCAAACTCAAAGATCTCAACATAAAAACAAAGAGCAAGCGCTAAAGGTGTTAAAATCAAAGCTATATCAATTAGAAATTGAGAAGCAGGCAGAGTCTAAAAAAATACTTGAAGGCGAAAAGAAAGATATTGCCTGGGGCAATCAGATAAGATCTTATGTTTTTCATCCATATAGTATGATTAAAGATCATAGAACAAAATTTGAAGTAGGAAATGTGAAAGCTGTTATGGATGGAAATATAGATGACTTTATGTATAGTTATTTATTAGATAAAATGGAAAAAAATAAATAAGTTTCTTTCGATATGGAAAATAAAAGTTTAAAACAAATTATTGCAAATCGTCTAGAAAAATTAGATAAAATTCGTCAATTAGGTGTCAACCCTTACCCTTATGAATTTAATGTTACGCATTCAACTTCAGATATTACCAAAGATGATGTTGATAAGAATGTATCTGTAGCTGGAAGAGTAATGTCTCTTAGAAAAATGGGTAAAGCTGCTTTTGCTAATATTCAAGATGCTCATGGTAGGGTTCAATTATATATTGCAAGAGATGATGTTGGTGAAGACAATTATAGTTTATTCAAATTAATTGATATTGGAGATTTTATTGGAATTGATGGTGTAGTTTTTATTACCAAGACAGATGCACTTACTGTAAAAGCTCAAAAAGTTACTGTGCTGAGTAAGAACTTAAGACCTATTCCTGATGTTAAAGAAAAGGATGGTGAAAAATACAATTCAGTTTCAGATAAAGAGCTAAGGTATAGGAAGCGCTATATCGATATGATTATTAATCCGGAAACAAAAGACAACTATATCAAAAGATTCAAAATTATTAATTCTATAAGAGAATTTCTAAATAAAAATGGATATATCGAAGTAGAAACGCCAGTCTTACAACCAGTTTATGGCGGAGCCAATGCTAAGCCCTTTAAAACATTCCACAATGCGTTAGATCAAGAATTTTTTTTAAGAATTGCAACCGAACTATATTTGAAGCAATTGATTGTAGGTGGATTTGAAAAAGTTTACGAAATGTCTAAAGATTTTAGAAATGAAGGTATTGATCGAAGTCATAATCCAGAATTTACTATGCTTGAATTTTATCAAGCTTATTCAGATTATAATTTCATGATGGATTTTGTTGAAGAGATGTTGAAGAAAGTAGCAAAAGATCTGGGTGTTAAAAAAATATCATGGGATGGAAATGATATTGATTTATCTAAGAAATTTGCAAGAAAAACAATGGATGAATTAATTAAGGAACATACTGGGCACTCTATAGATTTAACTAATAGTAAAGCAGTATTCGATGTATGTAAAAAATTAGATTTAAAAGTAAAAAAAACTGACAGCCTTGCAAAGATGATTGATGAAATAATGAGAAGAAAAGTTGAACCAAATCTAATCAACCCTACTTATGTAATGAATCATCCTGTAGAGATTTCACCATTAGCTAAAGTTAATAGAGATGGAGATAAAGATTTTACTGAAAGATTTGAATTATTTATTGCAGGTATGGAATTTGCAAATGGATTTTCTGAATTAAATGATCCAATAGATCAAAGAAAAAGATTTGAAGATCAATCAGCTAAAAAAGATGGTGGCGATGAAGAAGCATTTCCTATAGATGAAAATTTCTTAGAAGCTATAGAGATTGGAATGCCTCCAACGGCAGGTGTTGGTATTGGAATTGATCGATTAGTCATGCTATTTATTGATACTAGGTGGATTAGAGATGCAATTATCTTTCCCACACTTAAATCTCTAAAATGAAATTAGTTTTTCTTGTTCTAAGAAGATTCTTTTTTTCATCACAAAGTAATTTTCTCTTCAAAATTACAAATATTGTTTCAATTGTAAGTCTAGCACTTGGCATAGCGTCGTTAAACATTGTCTTAGGTGCAGTTAATGGATTTGAGGCTAAGGTATCTGAGAAACTATCCTCTATTAACGGCTATACGACTATTAATCACTTATTTGAAGATGATTTTTCAACCGATCAATCATTATTGCCTGATTTTTATAATCATTATGAGTCTAAATTAATTCCCTATATTGAAAAACCAGCAATTCTTAAATCAAAATATAGTAGCAGTAACGTTTTAATACATGGTTTAGACAGCAGCGATTTTAAAGATTTTAATTTATTTAACAATCTTGATACGGGCCTAGAAAATATTAATCAAAATGATGTTATTGTGGGAAGTCTTCTTGCAGATAATCTTAATTTATCTATAGGAGATGAGATTGTTATTTTTAATCCATTAATTTCAGAAAGAACATTAGAAAGAAATAAATTTTTATTGCTAACAATAAAAGAAATATATCATTCGGGTATAGATGATTATGATTCGAGATTAGTATTTATTCCTATAAGTACAGTCCAATCTTATTTTGATTTAGATAATAGTATTAGCGGTTGGATGAGTTTTGACCCTTCTTTAGATATAGAAGATATAGATTATCCATTCTATCAACTAAGTCTGAATGACAGGCATAGCGATTTATTTGAATGGATAAATACTCAGCAATGGCCAATTATTTTTATTTTCAGTTTAATCGCATTGGTATCATATTTTAATTTGATCGGATCAATAAATATTCTTTTCTATGAGAAAAGATTTAACCTAGCAATTATGAAGACATATGGTATGTCAAATAAAAAATTGGCAGTAATATTTATTATTCAAGGAATAGTATTAGCATTGATTGGATCAATACTGGGAATTTTATTATCTCTATTTATTATTTTTATGCAGGAGAAGTTTCATTTTATAGCTTTAGCTGAAAATATTTATTTCGTTAGTTATTTACCGATAATATTTAGTATAAAAAATGCTATCTATACATTATTCTTTAGTCTTATATGTAGCATATTATTTTCAAGTATTTCCTTAATATATCTTTTATCTATTAATCCATCTAAAATTTTAAAAAACTAATGAATGTAATTTTCTTAATAGCAAAACGTTTTTTGATTCCAAGAAACATGTTAGAAGGAGGTATTATTAATATCATATCTTTTCTAGGACTGTTCATTGGCGCAACATCAATTATATTATCAGTAGCAGTTCTCAATGGATTTCAAGGTATTCTCGAAGATGAAACGAAAAAGATATATGGAGACTATGCTATAATCAATTTTGACTATGATAGAGATAGAGAGTTGATAGAAGATTTTGAAAAAGATAATATCAAGTATGCACCATACTATGAGGAAGAATTTTTTATATCAAAAAATAAAAAACAATCATTAGTGAATTTAAAGACTATTGAGAGTTCAAAGTTTGATGGCTTTTATGATTTAGAATTAGTTAAAAATAATAGAGGACTAAGTCATGAAGAAATTATTATCGGACAATCTTTAGCTGATAAAATGGGTTTTAGCATTGGTGATTCTATATCAATTTATAGTACTAAGCTTAATATGAGTTATTTAGCAATGCCATCTACTAAGGAGTTGGTGGTTACAAATATTTTCAAAAATAGAATATTAAGATCTGATGAATTTTTAATCTTTACAGTATCTAAAGAGTATAGTTTTCCTAACAAAAAGTTTACTAATATTGAAATTGTTGGAAATATAGATGGTGTTGTTACAATGCCAAATGACAATATTGTTTCATGGAAAGAAAGAAATAAGCAGCTATTTGATGCCACTGAAATTGAGAAGAAAATCACCTTTTTTACATTATTTCTTATCATAGTTGTAGCTTCATTTAACTTATCTTCCTCTGTTATGCAAATTGCAACTAAAAAAACAAGGGAGATGGCAATTCTGAGTACTTTTGGAATGAGTAAGAACAGCATATCTAGCATATTTTTAGTCTATGGTTATTTATTGGCAATCACTGCCATAGTGAGCGGAATCTTATTTGCTTTATTAATCATATTTATACAAAACACATTTGGAGTGTTTATGCTAAATCCTGACTTTTATTTAGTTAGCACGCTTCCTATGGAAATTAGTTTCAAAGATATCTCTTTGTTGTTACTTTACTCTATATTAATAATTGGATTATTTGCGACATTACCTTTAATGCTTATTAAAAAAATAAGCCCAATTGAATTGATAAATAAAAATATATGATACTATCAGTTAAAAATCTTAAAAAAACTTTTAAAGATGGGGACAAAGTTCTTGAAGTCTTAAAGGGTGTTAGTTTTGATCTTTGTAAAGGAGATATCTTAACCATTAAAGGCCCTTCTGGATCTGGAAAATCTACCTTATTAAGCTTATTAGGGACTTTAGATCAACCAGATAGTGGAGAGGTGATAATCGACAATAAGAGCCTTAAGGATGTTAAAGATTATGATTTAATCAGAAATACTCATATTGGATTTATATTTCAATTTCATAATCTAATAGCAGAGTTAAATGTTATTGAAAATGTAACCATTCCAACACTTATAGCAGGCAAAAAAATTGATACGGACTATGTGAATGAGTTATTTGATTATTTTGATTTATCGAATCGTAAAAAATCATTTCCATTAGATCTTTCTGGAGGGGAAAAACAGAGAGTCTCTGCGATGAGGGCTATTATGAATAAGCCTTCAATAGTTATAGCAGACGAGCCAACAGGTAATCTGGATGAGTATAATGCCATTAAAATGATTGATTTATTTCAAAAATTAAATCGTGATTTTAATTTGACTTTTGTAATCGCTACTCATGATGAAAAAGTGTTTAATATAGGTAGTAAAAAAATGAACCTATATGATGGAAATCTCCTAAAATTATAAGATTAATTCTTATATATGCCATATAGTCATATAATTTGTCAAATATGACATATATATTATCTTGGCACACTCTTTGCAACTATAAAGGCAAGAAAACTAAAATATTAGGAGATTTTTATGGGAAAAATAATTGGAATTGATTTAGGAACAACAAACTCTTGTGTAGCAGTAATGGAAGGTGGAGAAGCTACCGTTATTACTAGTCCTGAAGGCGGAAGAACTACGCCATCAGTAGTAGCTTTTACAAAAGAAGGCGATCGTTTAGTAGGTGAGCCTGCGAAACGTCAAGCTGTGACCAATCCAACTAATACTATTTATTCAATTAAAAGATTTATGGGAAGAACTCCTGCCGAAATCAAAAAAGATATAGCAGAAGTCCCTTATAAGGTTGCCATAGATGGCGCCAAAGTTAATGTAGAGGCGAATGGTAAGAAATATAAACCACAAGAAATAAGTGCCATGGTTTTACAAAAAATGAAACAAATGGCTGAACAGCATCTTGGAACGGATGTTACTGACGCTGTTATTACTGTACCTGCATATTTTAATGACTCACAAAGAAAAGCAACTAAAGATGCTGGAAAAATTGCAGGATTAAATGTTAAGAGAATTATTAATGAGCCAACAGCCGCATCATTAGCTTATGCGAAAGGTAAGAAAAAAGATGAGAAAGTAGCTGTATTTGACTTGGGTGGAGGAACTTTTGATATATCTATTCTAGATATTTTGGATGATGAAGGTCTAACGATAGAAGTGAATGCAAGTAATGGTGATGGAAAGCTAGGTGGAGACGATTTCGATCAAAAAGTCGTTGATTGGTTAGCTGAAAAATTCAAGAAGAATGAAGGTATTGATTTAAGAGAAGATCCAATGGCTTTACAAAGATTGAAAGAAGCCGCAGAAAATGCTAAAAAAGAACTTTCTTCATCAAAACAAACAGAAATTAGCTTACCATTTATTACTGCAGGTGATTCAGGTCCAAAGCATTTAAATGAGTCCTTAACAAGAGCTACTTTTGAAAAGCTAGTTGCAGACCTTGTTGAAAGAGTAGTCGGTCCATGTAAGCAGGCTTTAAAAGATGCTAAGCTTTCAGCTAAAGATATTAAAGAAGTAATTTTAGTTGGTGGTTCAACTAGAATTCCTTCAGTTCAAGACAAGGTAAAAGAAATATTTGGCAAAGAACCAAATATGAGTGTTAATCCTGATGAAGTTGTTGCCAAAGGTGCAGCTATTCAAGCTGGAATATTAGGTGGCGACGTTGATGATGTATTATTACTTGATGTTACTCCATTAACTCTAGGTATTGAAACTATGGGCGGTATTGCAACACCATTAATTGAAAAAAATACAACTATTCCAGCTCAAAAATCTCAAGTCTTTAGTACTGCAGCAGACAATCAGCCAATGGTTGAGATTGTTATTGTACAAGGAGAAAGACAGTTAGCAAAAGACAATAAAAAACTTGGAAATTTTCATTTAGATGGAATTCCTCCAGCTCCTCGTGGTACGCCACAAATCGAAGTTATATTTGATATGGACGCAGATGGTATTTTAAGTGTTAAGGCTATAGATAAAGCTACTTCAAAAGAGCAGAGTATTACAATCAAAGCTCAAGATGGATTATCTGATGAAGATATAGAAAAAATGGTCAGTGATGCTAAAAGCCATGAAGCTGAAGACAAGGTTAAAAAAGAAGAGATTGAAACAAAGAATCAAGGAGAGCAATTAGTTTATCAAACAGAAAAACAAATGAAAGATCTGGATGATAAATTAAGCGAAGATGATAAAAAGGATCTAAATGAAGCTGTAGATAAGCTGAAAGCAGCTAATACATCGGGAAATGTTGATGACATCAAAACAGAAATAGAAAGCTTAAATTCTATCTGGAGTTCCAAATCTGCTGCAATGTATGCAAATTCTACAGAAGCACAAGAGCCTCCTATGCAAGAAGCTCCAAATCCTGAATCTTCATCTGAAAAGAAAGATGATAAAAAGATTGAAGACGCAGAATTTGAAGTTGTTGAGGATTAGATTTTAGATTTTTTATTAGGCTATTAATAGTTAGTTTTTGAACAAATGAATAGCCTAGTAAAAAAAATACTTAAAACATTTTTTAGCATAGCAGTTACTTTCTTTGTGTTCTTAATTATTATCAGTATTTCTTTGTATATATATATAGGAAAAGGACTAGAATTTAAAATTAACAAGTCAAATTCTTCTATCGCTTCTTTATCCGAGCAATATAATATCGATTTTGATGCATCATCAACTATTAACCTTATTGCTGACACTGATAGGGTAGATGTATATCTATTATTAAAAAATATTATCATTAATAAAGATAATGATAGTTTTATAAAAGCAAATAATGTATCAATAAGAACTAGTTTTTCTTATGCCAATATTATACTATTAGGCAGTAGTTTTTTCAATACTGAAAAAATACTATACTCCTCTATTGGTAGCATAAACATTCATTTCAATGAACCTGTTTTAAATATAAAAAATCTTAATAGTTTAGATAACGGCAATTTGTCAAAGAGTGATCAATTTTTTCCGCTAAGCATCAAAGCAGATAATGGAATATTATTTGATGGAGATTTAGAAATAGGAAAGTTTTCTATGACATTAGATATGAATCAATTTGAGAATAAGTCAGATATTCAGAGCTATTCTGTTGATTTAGAATCTCATAAAAATTTTCCAGCTGATTATATAGGTAAATTTTTTAAAGAAGTAACCTCGATTCAAGATGATAATGAAACTGTTTTTTTTGATATAAATATCAAAGATCAAGAGGCTGCAAGTTTTGAAAATACTCAGATATTAAATGGAGTATTACGAGTAAGAGATACAAAAATAGACTTAGAAAAATTTCCAGTAGAATTAAAACCTGAATCCATTAGAAATCTAAGCTTAGACCTTAATATTATTGATAATATAGGTCAGATCAATCTTTTAGGCTCTGTCACTAACCCAAAAGTAAGATTGAAGCTACAAAAAGAACCTAATTTACAGATTGCAGGATCTATTGATTTTCAAGAAATATTGGAACCATATTTAGATTTAATAGTAAATGGAACAGATATATTTTTTGCTAAAGAAGCAAATACTAATCTTAACGGAATAACAGATTTAAGGATCTCAATCTCTGGAAAAAATGTATTAGATTTAGCTGGAGAGCTAAATATAAAAAAAAGTCATGGGTTTTTAGTGCCATTAACAAATAGTACATTTGAAACTCAACATACTATAAAGAAGGAAAATGATGAATAAAGATGCACTAGATCGACTGAATGCAAAAATTGCAAAGAAATCAATATTTATTAAAGATCTAAAAGAAGGTATTGGAAATGTCATTGTTGGCCAACATGAGCTTATAGATAAGATTTTAATATCTGTTATATCTAATGGACATATTTTACTAGAAGGAGTTCCTGGCTTGGCTAAAACTTTAACTATTAATACCGTAGCTAATTTAATTAATGCTGAATTCAAGAGAATTCAATTTACTCCAGATATGTTACCAGCCGACTTGCTTGGAACTTTAATATATAATCAGAAGACTGGTAATTTTATGACAAAAAAAGGACCTATTTTTTCTAATATTATCCTTGCAGACGAAATTAATAGAGCCCCCTCTAAAGTTCAAAGCGCCTTGCTTGAAGCAATGCAAGAAAGACAAATTACAATCGGTGAAGAAACATTCAAGCTTGATTTACCTTTCCTTGTTTTAGCTACACAAAATCCTATTGACCAAGAAGGAACATATCCATTACCTGAAGCTCAAGTAGATCGTTTTATGTTAAAAGTCATTGTTGATTACCCATCGATGGAAGAAGAGAAAGAAATTTTATCTAGAGTAGCAAAAACTAATATAGATACAAAGCAAAAATCTGTAGTCAACTCTAAAACAATCTTAGAAGCTCAAGCTCTTATTAATGATATTTATATTGCACCTAAGATTTTAGACTATATCTTGAATATTGTATTTGCTACAAGAAATCCTGAACAATTTAAATTAGGTCAATTAAAAGACATGATTAGTTTTGGAGCTTCGCCTAGAGCATCTATTAATTTAGTATTAGCAGCTAAGGCAAAAGCATTTATCGATGGAAGAGGATATGTTATCCCAGAAGATGTAAGATATATAGGAAAAGATGTTTTAAGGCATAGAATGTTATTATCCTATGAAGCAGAAGCAGAAGAAATCACATCAGAAGAATTGATTGATCAGTTATTTAAAGAAATCCCTGTTCCATAATTATAGCTCATGTCTAAAGATATACTAAAAAAAGTTCGACAAATAGAAATCAGAACAAAGAATATTGTAAACGATTTCTTTGGTGGAGATTATCATTCTAATTTCAAAGGTCGTGGAATGACTTTTTCTGAAGTAAGAGAATATCAGTATGGAGATGATATTAGATTTATTGATTGGAATGTTACAGCAAAAACGGGTAAGCCTCATATCAAAGTCTTTGAAGAGGAAAGAGAACTTTCGGTTTTACTTCTTATTGATGTTAGTAGTTCCGGTGTCTTTGGATCTAAAAGTAAGCTAAAAATTGATTTAGGAATTGAAATTGCAGCAATGTTGGGATTTTCTGCTATAAAAAATAACGATAAAGTTGGATTAATTTTATTTAGTGATGATATAGTAAAGTATATACCTCCTAAGAAGGGAAAATCTCATGTATTACGCTTAATAACTGATCTAGTAAATCATAATTATGATAAGAAACAAAATCAAACATCAATTAAAAAAGCTCTTGAATTTGCAAGTAAAATTTCTAAAAGAAAAAATGTAATGTTTGTAATATCAGATTTTATGGATGAAAATTTTTGGACAGAAATGAAGTATTTAAATTTTAATCATGATGTGATAGGTGTACAAATATATGATATTTTTGAAAAAGAGTTCCCAGACTTAGGGGTAATACAAGTGCATAACTCGGAGTCAAATCAAAAAGTATGGATCGATACATCTAATAAAAAAATAAGATCTAATTTTTCAAAAGATTTTTCTGAGCGATTAAATAATTTTGGAGAAAAATGTAAGAATATCGGTTTTGATTTAATACAGGTAGGTACACATGAAGACTATGTTAAATCGCTTACTTATTTCTTCAAAAGAAGAGCTAAGCGCACTTAATTTATGTTAAGAATTATTATATTTTTATCTTTTTTTTTCTTTGGCTGTAAGAGCAACTTAAATGAAGCAGCTTTAATTTATAATACAGATATTCAAAAAACACAGATTGGTTATCCTGTCAATCTTGATATTAGGTTAAACAATCTTGACAAATATTATTCTATTGAAGAAATGGCATGGTCCGATTCTTTATTATGGGCAGCTGATTCTTCAAAAGTGTTAATTAAAAACTCAAAAATAGATACTTTAGATCAATCTTTATTTGTTGATTTTGAAATAACATTCTGGGATACAGGAAAAACTATTATACCACCATATTTTATTAGTATTAATTTTCCAGACTCAACAGGTTCAACAATATTTACTACAGATTCTATAGAGATAGAAATAGAATCAGTTATTGATAGTAATTTCGTTAATATTCAAAAAGATAAACCTATAAAAAAAATTAAATTACCTTATGATAAATATAGAGTATTTCTAATATCTCTTATATTATTTTTACTAACTTTTATATTATATTTGTGGAGAAAAAGAAATCAAAATAATCCTTTAAATAGTATTCAGTTTTTTAATAAAAATCCAAAGAAAGATTCAGTTAAGAAATTAAACAAATTAAAATTTGAGGAAATGTCTTCAGATATATTTTATAATAAACTATCTATAATTCTAAAAAAATATCTTGAAAATCAATATTATATTATTTCATTTGAAATGACTTCTTCTGAGTTAAGACAGTTTTTTGATGACAAGGATTTGATAGCTTTATTGGAAAAGGTTGATTCTGTAAAGTTTGCAAATAAAGAGTACAGTAATACTGAAAAAAAATATGATTTAGAATTAGCAAAAAAAATTGTAAGAAAACTATTATAAAGAGATTAAATAAATTAAGTTCTTATCATGAGCACAACAGCAGATATAAAAAACGGAGCTATAGTAAGATTTAAAAATTCAAGAATGAAGGTCGTGGAGTTTCAGCATGTAAAGCCAGGAAAAGGACCAGCATTTGTCAGAACTAAGTTAAAAGATATTAAGTCAGGAAAAGTGATTGATCAAACTTTTAATGCAGGCGTTAAATTAGAATTTATCAAAGTGACTTCAAGTCAATTTCAATACTTATATAAAGATGCTAATAGTTATGTGTTTATGCATAATCAAACCTTCAATCAGGTTGAAGTCTCTGAATTATTGATGCAAGATACCTATCACTATATTAAAGAAGGAGATAATCTTGATCTTGTTTTTGATGGCGATGAAATTATTAATATGAATCTTCCTGCAAAAGTAATCCTTGAGGTTGCACAAACAGATCCTGGACATAGAGGAAATACGGCCACTAATGCATCAAAACCTGCTAAAATGGAAACAGGACTTGAGATTCAAGTTCCTTTATTTATTAATGAAGGAGACTTATTAAAAATTGATACAAAGTCCGGTACTTATTCCGAAAGAGTAAAGCAATAGTCTCATGTGGAAAGACAAACTAAAAGAAGTCATATATATATTAGAGAATAGCGACATCAATGAGATAGAAATCAGATTTTGGTTTAGAAAAATAAAAGTCACTAAAAGCCCTCCAATTGTTAATTCTGATTTTAGTAATATAGCATCAGATGTAACTACTTCAATTGCAGGTAAACCAAGCATAACTGTTGAAAAGAAAGAAGATGTTCTTCCAATAGTGGATGCAAATACATTTACTGTACGATCACCTATGCCTGGAACATTTTATTCCTCTGCAGATCCAGATTCTAAATCATTTGTTGAAATAAATGGTTCAGTTAATGAGGGAGACACTGTTTGTATTGTAGAAGCAATGAAAATTATGAATGAAATTCAATGTGAAAGAAGCGGGGTCATTAAAGAGATCCTCGTTGAAGATGGTAACCCAGTTGAATTTGATCAACCATTATTTATCTTAAGTTACTCCGAATAAAATATGTTCAAAAAAATACTCATTGCAAATAGAGGCGAGATTGCCATAAGAGTAATTCGTGCATGCAAAGAAATGGGCATTAAGACTGTTGCAGTTTATTCTAAGGCAGATCAATTTTCTTTACATATAAAATTTGCAGACGAAGCAATATGTATTGGAGCGGGTCCTCCATTAGAAAGTTATTTAAATATACCTAGAATTATTGCTGCTGCTGAAATTTCTAATGCTGATGCAATTCATCCTGGATATGGATTTTTAGCAGAAAATGCTCAGTTTAGTGCAATTTGCGAAGAGAATGGATTTTCTTTTATTGGACCAGATTCTGAAACTATTGATTTAATGGGAAATAAAGTGAATGCTCGAAAAGTTGCAGAAGAGTCAGACGTACCTATTGTTCCTGGAAGTAATGCTCTTACCTCTGTAGATGACTTACTTGAAATTGCTAATAATATTGGATATCCAGTTATGCTGAAAGCTTCTGGCGGCGGTGGCGGAAAAGGGATGCGAGTGTTAAATAATGCCTCAGAATCAGAAAAAGGATTTGGTATTATACAATCTGAAGCAATTAAAGCTTTCAATAATGCTGAGATATATGTAGAAAAATTTATCAAAAATGGGCGTCATATTGAAGTCCAGATCTTAGGAGATAAGTTTGGTAATCATGTTCATTTAGGTGAACGCGAGTGCTCAGTTCAAAGAAATAATCAAAAATTGATTGAAGAATGTCCATCTGCTTTTGTAGATGAGGACTTAAGAGAAGTCTTAACATCAAAGGCTATAAATTTAGCTAAAAAAGTAAATTATGTTGGAGTTGGAACAGTTGAATTTTTAGTAGATGAAGACAAAAATTTTTATTTTATTGAGATGAATACAAGAATTCAAGTAGAACATACTGTAACAGAAATGGTATATATGATAGATCTCGTAAAAGAACAAATTAAGATGCACTTTGGAAAAGAGATGTCTTTCAATCAAGAGATGGTTAAAAGTAAAGGACATTCCATTGAATGTAGGTTAAATGCAGAAGATCCTTTTAACAATTTTATTCCTTCACCTAAAAAAATCGATTCTCTTAATTTTCCAGGAGGAATTGGTGTGCGAATTGATTCCTATATTTATGCAGGATATGAAATACCTCCATTTTATGACTCTTTACTTGGAAAGTTAATTGTGCATTCTAATACAAGAGAAAAAGCTATTATTAAAATGCAAAGAGCTTTGCAAGAGACTTTTATTGAAGGGCCAAATACAACATTGCCATTATTAGAAATGATTCTATTAAATAATGACTTTATTAATGGAAATTTTGACATAAATTTTTTAAGTAATTTTCTAAAAAAAATGAAAGGGGAAAAAATTGAATCATCCAAAGAATTTGATGTATACATCTGAGCATGAATGGGTTGAAATAGATGGCAAGATTGCTACTATAGGGATTACAGATTTTGCACAGAGTGAATTAGGCGATATTATTTTTCTAGAGTTTCCTAATATAGATGAAAGTTTTAGCGATGGAGATATTTTTGGTACCATTGAAGCGGTAAAAACTGTTTCAGATATGTATATGCCATTAACAGGAAAAGTTATAGAAATAAATGAAGATTTGAACGATACTCCAGAGCAAGTAAATGAAGACCCGTATAAAAATGGTTGGATGGTTAAGATTGAACTAGAAGATGGTGCCGATCAATCTAAGTTGCTTGATGCAAAATCTTATATTGAATTAATTGGGTAAAGATGCTAATTAATCTAGATGATTTCTCCAGAATGTTAAAAATTGAGAGAAATTATTCTGATAATACTGTGAGTGCATATCTGTCTGACTTAAAATCTTTTGATACTTTTTTAAAAAAAAATAAAATTAGTTTTAACGATGTTATTATTGATAACAACCATATGAAAACTTTTTTTAGACAGCTTTCAAAGAAAAAATTATCTCCCAGATCGATAAAGAGAAAATCTTCTTCACTCTCTTCTTATTTTATATTTCTTTTAGACCGGAAAATTATTAAGAATAATCCACTTAATGGAATTTTTACACCAAAAGTACCAAAAGCTTTACCAGAAGTATTGAGTATAGATGAAATAAATAAAGTATTTTTTCAGTCTGAAAATACTGATAATGAATTATTAGGACTTAGAGATAGATGTATACTTGAAATGTTATATTCTTCTGGATTGAGAGTAAGTGAATTATGTAATATGAAAGTTAATAATATACAGTTTGATTTAGATCTGATTCGTTTTTTTGGTAAAGGAAATAAAGAGAGAATGATTCCACTAACTTATTATGCAAGAAAATGGTTAGAACGATATCTAACACAATCACGTAGAATTTTATCTGAACGATCAACAAAAGGATCTAAATTTGTATTTTTGAGTAATAATGGATTGCCATTAACTCGAGCTGCAGTTTGGCAGTCTGTAAAGAAGTATGTTGATAAAGCTGCTATTCCAAAAAAAATATCTCCACACACTTTTAGACATTCATTTGCAACACACCTAATTGATGGAGGAGCAAACTTGATAGAGGTACAAGCGCTTCTTGGTCATGCCGATATATCAACTACAGAAATTTATACTCATCTGTCAAGAGACTTTATCGAAAGTGAATATATGAAAGCTTTTCAAAAGGATAAGAATTAATTAAACTTATTAGATAAAAATGAAGAAAATTGTCTATATATGTATATTATTTCTTATTTCATGTTCTAGCGATGAAAAAATTTCAGTAGAACTAAAACCTGATATTATAGAAGTCATAACCAACACTAATTCTATTGATGGTATAGTTTATGCTTCTTGCGGGGTATGTAATTTTGGGTTAAAAGAAAGTTATGAATGTTTTCTTGCGATTAAAGTAGGAGACACTGTTTTTCCTGTTGAAGGTTCTGATATTGACGATCATGGAGATGCTCATGCTGAAGAGGGATTGTGTAATGTGATTCATCACGCAGAAGTTTCAGGTGAATTTAAAAATAATGTTTTCTATGCCGAATCATTTAACCTAGTTAACATAAATTAATATGGGAATAGCAAGCGCACCATTAGAAATGCAATTGATAGTAATGCCATGTATCTTATTTGCACTTACGTTTCATGAATATGCTCATGCTAGAGTAGCATACTATTTAGGTGACTATACAGCATACTATCAAGATAGGATGAATTTGAATCCATTGAGTCACTTAGATCCCCTTGGAACATTAGCGTTATATTTTCTAGGATTTGGTTGGGCCAAACCTGTACCTGTCAGTATGCGCAATCTTTCCAATCCTAGAAAAGATATGATGCTGATTGCAATTGCAGGTCCTGCTTCTAATATTTTTTTAGCGACTATAGGCTCTATCTTATTAAGATTCTCAGCCGTTGCTCCTTTTAATATTCCAGAATTACTTAATAGCGCTATGATATTTTTTGTTTTTATAAATATTGTTTTAGCTCTATTTAATCTTATTCCAATTGCTCCATTAGATGGATCAAGAATATTACCTTTATTTATTAGAGACCCTCGGACACTATATCAGATTGAGTACTATGGTCCACGCGTGCTCATGGGCTTAGTATTGTTATCATTAGTTGGTGGATTAAGTATTTTTAGTATTATTATATTTGAGCCAGCAAAATTGATTTTCAATTTATTAACTGGCATAAATCTGGTTTGACAACTTTTTTTACAATAGTTGGTCCTACGGGTATAGGTAAAACAAGCTTATCAATAAAATTAGCTAAAAAATTTAACAGTGAAATCATTGGTTTAGATTCGAGACAAATTTATAAAATGATTCCAATCGGAACTGCTCAACCATCAGAAGAAGAGTTAAATAGCATTAAACATCATCTAGTCGGCATAAAAGATTTAAATGATTCAGTTTCAGCTGGCGAATATATTCAATTGGTAGATAAGACAATTACAGAAATTTTAGAGAATAAAAAAACACCCATTTTATGTGGAGGTACTGGGCTATACTTAAAATCATTGGTAGAAGGTATTTTTACTGGAAGTAAAACAGATTCTGTTATTAGGTCTTCTCTTGAACAAGAATATGATAATGGAAAGTCAGATGACCTATATAAGGAGTTGATATCGATTGATCCTAAATATTCTAAGAAAGTTCACCCTAATAATAAAAGAAGATTAATAAGAGCTCTTGAGATATATAAAATTACAGGAAAAAACATGACTGAAAATTTTAAATCTGATAATAAAAAAAGTAATTTTTATAAAAATATTCATACTGTTTACCTCAGAATTTCAAGACAGACCTTAGGAGAAAGAATTTATCAAAGAACTTTATCTATGATGGAAAGTGGTATGATAGAAGAAGTTCAATATATCAGAGATAAAAAATATAATATTGATCATATAGACTACATAGGTTTTAGTGAAATATCATCATACTTAGACAAAAAAATATCCATAGAAGATGCTATAGAAAAGATTCATATTCGTACAAGGCAGTATGCAAAAAGACAAATGAAGTGGTTTGACAATCAAAGCTTCGATAATGTGTTTGATATGGACAATACTAGCGTTAATGATATAGTTGATAAATTAGTTGAAATGAACTAAGTTTTCGGGAATTAGAGAAAAATTTATGCTAAAAAGCAAACATCTTATCGGTTTAGAAAATTTTCCAACCTCTGATTTGAATAAAATAATTGATACTTCATTCAAATTTAAAGAAATCCTAGAAGGTTCAGAAAGAAAAGTAAATCTATTAAAAGACAAAACTATTGTTAATATGTTCTTTGAGAATTCTACAAGAACAAAAATTAGTTTTACATTAGCTGAGAAGAGACTCGGAGCAGATAGTATTAATTTTTCTTCCTCAACAAGTAGTGTGAAAAAGGGAGAAACTTTAAAAGACACTATTCAAAATATTGATGCAATGAAAATAGATGGCGCTGTGATTAGACACGGACATCCTGGTTCAGCATTAAAATTAACACAGTATATAGATGGTGCTGTTATTAATGCTGGTGATGGATCTCATGAGCATCCTACTCAGGCTATTTTAGATATGGTAACACTGAAAGAGAAGTTCGGTAAGATAAAAGATTTAAAAGTTGGTATTATCGGAGATATACTAAATAGTAGAGTGGCAAGAAGCGATATTTTTGCTCTTAAAAAACTAGGAGCAGAGATTGTAGTTTGCGGTCCTAGTACTTTATTACCAAGTAATGCAAAAAATTTAGGAGTAAACATTACTTATAATATTGATGAAGTTTTAAGTTGGTGTGATGTAGTAATTGGATTGCGTATTCAGCTTGAAAGAATGCATTTAGGTAGAATTCCATCTAAGAGAGAATATCATAGTGAATTTGGTCTAACTTATGAGAGAATCAATAAGCTAAAAAAAGATATAGTAATTATGCATCCAGGGCCTATGAATAGGGGCGTAGAAATTGATAGTAAAATTGCCGATTCAGAAAATGCAGTTATTCTTGATCAGGTATTAAATGGCGTAGCATCAAGAATGTCCATTCTCTATCTTTTACTTGCAGATAAATCACAAAAATTATGATAAATAATCAAAATACAAAAAAATTATTATTAAAGGGTGGCAGAATTATTGATCCATTCTCAAGAAAAACATTTATTGGGGACCTATTAGTTGAAAATGGTTCTATATCTAAAATTGCAGATTCAATACCATCTAGAGGAAAAGATTATAATATTATTGATTGCGAAGGCTTAATTGTTACGCATGGTTTTTGCGATATTCATGTACATTTTAGAGAGCCGGGAAGAGAAGATAAAGAAAATTTAGAATCAGGATCTATAGCTGCTATTGCAGGAGGATTTACACAGGTTTGTACAATGCCAAATACAGATCCAGTTATTGATTCTCCAGAGCACATACATTATATAGCAAGTAAGAGTAAAAATTTACCTGTCGAAATCTTTCCAATTGGTGCAGTTTCAAAAAATCTAGAAGGTGAGCATCTTACTGAAATGATGCTAATGAAAAAGAATGGTGCAATCGCTTTTACGGATGATGGTATGCCAATACAGAATCCTCAATTTATGAGTCTAGCATTAAGATATGCTCAAATGATTGATGTCCCCATTTTAAATCATTCTGAAGATATTTACTTAAGAAATGACGGTGTTATGAATGCAAGTAAGACATCAAGTAATCTAGGGTTAAAGGGAAATAATAGTTTAGCTGAAGCTATGATGGTTTATAGAGACTTATTATTAGCAACATCTTTAAATGCAAGACTGCACATTCTTCATGTTTCTACGAAAGAATCTGTTGATCTAATTAAAAAATTTAAATCGAAAGATGGTCTTATTACTTCAGAAGTTTCTCCTCATCATTTATACTTTTCAGATGAAGATATTCAAGAGTTTAATACAAATTTGAAGGTTGGTCCGCCAATTAGAGGAAAAGCCGATAGAAAGAAGCTTATTGAAGGTATTAAGAGTGGTATCATCGATTGTATTGCTACAGATCATGCTCCACATACACTAGAGGACAAGGAGACTACCTTTAACGATGCAGCCTTTGGTCTGATTGGCTTAGAAAGCTGCTTTGGTGCTGTAAACAAGGTGCTTGTGAAGAATAATGGTATGAGCTTAAAATCTTTAATTGAAAAATTGACAGTGAACCCAAGAAAAGTAATGAACATTGATAGAGACCTATTTGAAATTGGTAAAAAAGCCCAGATTACAATTCTCGATCCAAATCAAAAATGGACTTTTTCAAATGAAGATATTTACTCTAAGTCTTCTAACTCTCCATTCATTGGCGAAGAGATGATAGGAAAAGTTAAATACGTGCTATCAAAAAGCAAGTTTTACACTTTATAATTTTACCTATCATTAATCATTGACTAATGGAATCACATCAATTAAGTTTTGAGGCATTTTTGAGACTTTAATGAAAAAGATAACAAATACAATATCAGCTAAAGATATAAAGCAACAATGGTGGTTGCTAGATGCCGACAATCAGGTATTGGGGCGTTTTGCATCCCAAGTTGCTCAAATCTTAAGAGGAAAGCATAGACCTAATTATGCTCCTAATCTATATATGGGAGATGCAGTTATTATAATAAATGCAGAGAAAATAAGAGTGACAGGTAATAAAGCTGACTCAAAGAAGTATTTTAGTCATTCTGGCTATCCAGGAGGAGTTAAGTTTACTAATTATAAAGATTTAATGAAAAATGATTCAGACAAGGTAGTTTTAAAGGCTATAAAAGGAATGTTACCAAAGAATAGATTAGGCAACGAAATTTTAACACATCTTAGAATTTATAAAGACTCTAATCATGGACAAGAAGCACAACAACCAACTGAATGGAGTTCTATTTAATGAAAAAAGAATTATTTAATGGAGTTGGAAGACGAAAGGAATCCACTGCAAGAGTTTATCTTTCTGACGGTTCTGGAACTTCTACTGTTAATAAAAAATTAAATATTGATTCACATCTAAAAAGAGAATCTTTAGTTATTCATGCTATGAAACCTCTAGAGGTATTAAATCTTAGAGATAAATACGATCTAAACATTAACGTTTCTGGTGGAGGACTAACGGGTCAAGCTGGAGCAATTCAACTTGGTATAGCAAGAGCTCTTTTAAAAGTAGACGCAGAATTTAGACCTCAATTAAAGTCACATGGCTTATTAACGAGAGATGCTAGAGAAGTAGAAAGAAAAAAATATGGTCAACCTGGAGCAAGAAAGAAATTCCAATTCTCTAAGAGATAAAAAATATGCATAAAATTACAAAAGAAGATTTATTAAACTCTGGTGCTCACTTCGGGCACGTTTCAAGTAAAACTGATCCAAATTTTAAAGACTATGTTATTTCCCAAAAAAATGGGATTGATATTATTAATTTAGATCATACTCTTGCAGGTCTTGAAAAAGCAATAAAATCTATTACAAGTGTGGTAGAAAATAATGGAGAGATACTCTTTGTTGGCACTAAAAAGCATGCTAAAGACGTTATACAGCAAGAAGCTGATAGATGTGGTATGTTTTATGTAGTAGAGAGATGGCTTGGCGGAACATTGACTAATTTCTCTACAATAAAAAAGAGTATTAAAAGATTACATTCCCTAGAAAAAGAAGGGTCTACAATTTTTGAAGATTTAACAAAAAAAGAAATTTTACAATTAAATCGTGAAAAAATTAAGCTTTCAGATCAGCATAGAGGTATTAAAGATATGAAAAGATTGCCAAGCATGATTGTAATTGTCGATGGCAAAACTGAGTCTATCGCTATACAAGAAGCAAAAAAACTTGAAATTCCAGTAGTATGTATTGTTGATTCTAATACAAACCCAACACTATGTAACTATCCAATTCCTGCTAATGACGACTCTATCAGAACTATACAGCTTTTGGTAACAGAAGTTGCTAATGCTATCATAGCCGTTGCACAGAAAAATGCTAAAGCTAAAGAAGCAGCAGAACAAGTCGCAGATAAAAAGGAAGCATAATTTTATGAATATTGATGCAAAGCTAGTCAAGAGCTTGAGAGAAAGAACTGGAGCTGGAATGATGGATTGTAAAAAAGCTCTAGTAGATTCCAAAGGTGACTTAGACTTAGCTATAGATTTTTTACGAAAATCTGGAATTGCAAAAGCAGAAAAAAAATCTTCAAGAGCTGCAAATGAAGGCTTAGTAGTATCTTATATTCATCATGGTAGCAAGTTAGGTGCTTTAGTAGAGCTCGGATGTGAGACTGATTTTGTTGCTAAAACTGATGGATTTTTAGAATTAGCCAATAATATTGCAATGCAGGTTGCAGCTTCAAATCCAATGGCTATAGATGAAAGTAGCTTATCTGAAGATCTTATTAATAAAGAAAAAGAAATTTATACAGACCAAGCAAAGTCTAGTGGTAAGCCAGACAATGTTGTGGAAAAAATTGTTGAAGGTAAATTGAAAAAATTTAAAGAAGATAGTTGTCTTATTTATCAGTCGTTTGTAAAAAATCCAGACGTCACAATTGGACAATTAATTCAAGAAGGAGTTTCCAAGCTCGGAGAAAATATTACTATCAATCGTTTCACTCGCTTTTCATTAGGCGAACAATCTAATAATTAATGTCACAAAAAAATAAAAGAAGAATTCTCCTTAAGCTTAGCGGAGAAATTCTTTCTGGTAATCATGTCTATGGTATTGATCCTAAAATTGCACAACAGCTTGCAAAAGAAGTAGCATCTTTAAAAAAGCTAGATATTGATATAGGAATTGTATTAGGCGCAGGAAATATTTTTAGAGGAAGAGATGCTTCTGAAAAAGGTATGGATAGAGTTACAGCAGACTATATTGGTATGGTAGGTACAGTTATTAATTCTGTCACTCTTCAAGACTCTCTTGAACAGTTAGGGCTAGAAACCAGAACTTTATCAGGTATAGATATACCTAAAATTGCAGAACCTTATATAAGAAGAAGAGCTATTAGACACCTAGAAAAAGGTAGAATAGTTATTATTGCAGGAGGAACTGGAAATCCATTTTTTAGTACAGATAGTGCAGCTGCATTACGTGCAGCAGAGCTTGATTGCTCTCTTTTGGTCAAAGCCACAAAAGTAGATGGAGTATATGACTCAGATCCTGTTAAAAATCCTGATGCTAAAAAATATACAGATATTTCTTTTGCAAAAGTGTTAGAAAAAGAATTAGCAATTATGGACTTAACAGCTATAACTTTGTGTAAAGAGAATAATATGCCCATTCTTGTTTTAGATATTACAAAGAAGGGCAATTTATATAATGCACTTTCCGGTAATGATATAGGAACAAAAATTAGTTAATTATGTTAGATCAAAATATTCAACTTGCAAAGACTAAGATGGAGCAAACAATTGTGTTTGTTGGCTCAGAATTAGGAAAAATCAGAACAGGAAGAGCAAATGCTGATATGTTCAATAATATTTCAGTAAAGTACTACGACAATGACACACCATTGAATCAGATTGCTAATATATCTGTTATGGATGCAATCACTATTAGTATACAACCATTTGATAAAACATCTATCGATGATATTGAGAGAGGAATCTTAGAATCAGACTTAGGTTTTAATCCTTCAAATAACGGTAATAGTATTATAATTACTTTTCCTCCCTTATCAGCAGAAAGAAGACAAGACTTAGTGAAGGTTGCTTCAAAAGTTATTGAAGATGGAAGAATTTCAGTAAGAAATATTCGTAGAGAGATTATTCAATCTGCTAAAAAAATAGAAGAAGATGAAAAAATTCCTGAAGATGACATGAAGAGATTTATGGATCAAATGCAAGACGTTACAGATTCTTTTATTAAAAGATTGAATACAAATCAACAAGCCAAAGAAAAAGAAATTCTAGATAACTAATCTATCGATTCCAGAGAGCTTGTTCGAAATCTTTTTCTGTTAATTGATATCCCCAATGCTGCAATGCCTGCCTTATTACGGGACTGATTGATTCATCATTATATTTAGCACTCTTTTTAAGAATTAGACTGATTAACCTCAATTTCCATCTACCATTCTGTCCGGTAAAGTTGCTCCATCTCTGAATTTGTCTTATATCGTCAGAACTTCTTCTTCCATTATAGAAATGGCAATACCATTGTACCCAACCATAAGGATCAATAGGGTTAATCCAATTTTTTGATTCCCAGTATTCTAAGTTAGTTCCACTGTGAACTTTATATCTATTTAAGGTGATGTTTTCTTTTTCTGATATAAGATATTCATCTTGTATAGGTTTCCACCACTCTTTAGGTAAATCTAAATGTAGATTATTGTAAGATGCTTTATTTGTTTCTGAATAGATTGGTCTCCAATATGTTCCACCGAAGCTACCTAATTGAAAAATATGATATGGAGTTAAGTTTGGTTTAAAATCAACAAAATCTTCGAATATAATATTCTTAGGTTCTATTCGCATTTAGACCAACCACAATCTTTGCATATGAAACATCCACCTTCATTGACTACTTCATTTCCATCACAGTCAATACAGTGTATTCCTTTAGCTTTTTTTGATTGGGTAGGTTCTTCTGCTATTTCAAATTGAACTTTATTTTTTAGATTTGGTTCTTGTTCACCATCGAGAAAAGTTTCTAAGGCTCTTCCAATGGCATCTGGAGTTGATAGAATTAGTTGGCCATCTTCCCATGTTGGATTAGGTCCACTAATTCCTTTTAATTGATTGATTATGCTAGTTGGATCTACGCCAGATCTCAATGCTAAGGATATCAATCGACTAATTGCTTCTGTTTGAGCTGCAACAGTTCCACCGGCCTTACCAATAGCTGTAAATACTTCACATAATCCATTTTCATCTTCGTTTACAGTGATATATAATGTTCCATCGCCAGTTCGCATTCTTCTTGTTTTTCCAGTAGTAATCTGAGGTCTGTTTCTAGCTGTTTTTTTAGCAGTAGTATTTGTTACTTCTACAGCATTTCCTTCTTCAGATTTTTCATCAGTAATAAGAATACCTTCTCTAGATCCTTCTCTATAAACTGTGATACCTTTTAGGTTACCTTGATAGGCTTTCATGTAAATATCTGCTACAGTTTCTACAGTAGTGTCTTCCGCTAAATTAACAGTAGAGGAAATTGAACTATCAATATACTTTTGGATTTCACCTTGCATTTTTACTCTGAAGTATGGATCTACATCATGTGCAGTTACAACATAGTCAGGTAAATTTTTATCACCACCAAACATTTCTTGTACTACTGGGTGGTATACAGTAAATGTATCAAATTCTTTTCCAAGACTATCATTTTTCTTCACTTTTCTTTTATAAGAAGTAGCAAAAATGGGCTCTACTCCAGAAGTTACTCTAGCCACGATAGCGCCACTTCCTGTCGGAGCTACTGTAGTCAGTGTAGAATTTCTAATACCATGGTTTTTAATTTTTTCTTGTAATTCCTGTGGAAGGCCTTGTATAAAGAGACTTTCAGAGTATCCATCCCAATCAAAATTTGGAAATCCACCTTTTTCTTGTGCTAATTCAGCACTGGTTTCATATGCAGTATCTCTGTGAATTTTCATAATTTCACCAATAATTTCTAATGCTTCATCTGAATCATATTTAATACCCATCTTTACTAGCATGTCACCTAAGCCAAGAATTCCTAAACCAACTCTTCTATCATTAATAGCATTTTGTTTTTGATCTTCAAGTGCATGACGATCAAGATTATAATCTATTACATTATCTAAGAATCTTGTTCCAATAGCAGTTGTTTCGCGAAATCCATCAAAATCAAAATTACCACTATCATCCACGAAACGTTCAAGATTTAAAGCTCCTAGATTACAGCATCCACCATCAGGAAGAGGTTGTTCAGCACAAGGATTCGTTGAAACTAATGGACTACAATATTCTGCATTATGATATTTTGTCATTGTATCCCAAAAAAGAAGTCCTGGTTCTGCGCTAGAATGAGCATGTGTGATAATTTTCATCCATAATTCTTTAGCCTTTATGGTATTATAAACTTGTCCACCCCATTGTAAATCAAAATCAGAATCACTTTGGACTGCTTCCATAAAATCATCTGTTAAAAAAACAGATATATTGGAATATTTAACCATATCAACATCGCCGGTTTTAATTTCAATAAATTTTTCAATATCAGGATGATCAACTCGTAGTGTTTGCATGTTTGCACCACGTCTACCATGTTGTGCTATGGTATTTGTGTTTTCACTAAATAAATTCATAAATCCAACTGGCCCACAAGAATCACCGCCTGTACCATTGATCGCATCTCCCGAAGGTCTTAGGATAGATAAATCATGTCCACATCCACCACCATACTTATATGTCATCGCTTCTTGAACAACACAATCATATATGGACTTAATAGAGTCTGTCTTAATGGCTACAACATAGCAATTATTTAATGTTGTAGTAATGTCTTCTCTACCTGCACCATGCATTATTCTTCCACCTGGTACAAATTTGAAATTTTTTAATGCTTCAAAAAAGGTGACTTCCCATTTGTCTTGAAGTGCTTTTGTTTTTTCTACACTAGCTAATGCTTTAGCTTGACGTTTCCATAAATCCCATGGATTTTTTTCCCATGGTGCTAAATATTTCATCTCTAGTACACTTTTACCTAGAGCATCATTTTTATAATATTCATCAATTTCAAATTCTTTAGGACAATCCTGTTCATTTGTTTGATTTGATTCATCCATCGATTCTTTGATGTTGAACCCTAATATTTGATTTTTTAATTCCGAATCAATTTTCGGATTTGTTTCATTTTCTGTCGGAAAATCAATTCCCATATTTTCAATTGCTTCTGCCATAATTCTAAATATACTCTTACCCTTATTCTAATTAACATTAATTCAATACACACTTATATATAATAAATTGTATATTTTCTCTCTAAAAAGAGACTGTTTGCAAATACTTTAAGCTTTCGAAAAGCTAGTTCGGCTGGCTCTGTAAATTATCTAATTTTTTTAATTTTAGTCAAGCTTAAAAAGCTTTTTTTCATTAATTTTTTATAATAAATGAAAACCTCGTCTAATAACAAAATTCCTGATTGGCTTTTACGTCAATTACCTTATAATCATTCTAATATCGATGTAGGCAAAAAAAATATGCATGTTATGGAGAAGGGAAGTGGTAAACCTATTGTTCTTGTTCATGGAAATCCTATGTGGGGATATTTATATAAAAAAGTATTAGATCAGCTTGATAATACATCAGCTCGATTGATTGTTCCAGATTTAATTGGATTTGGATTTTCTGATAAGGTCAAGATTGATGAACATTCTTTAGAAGCTCACACCGAATGGATGTCTAATTTTTTTAAAACAATTAAAGAGGATTCTGTCGGTCTAGTGATTCATGATTGGGGCGGTATGATTGGAGTTGCTGGTGCGATGCGAGCAGGTAAAAAAATTGATGGATTAGTAGTAATGAATACATCGGTAACAGCACCAAAAGATGGATTTAATCCAACTTGGTTTCATGGCTTGTCCCAGACACCTATTATAAGTGATTTGTTATTTAGAATTTTTAATTTCCCGCAAGCTTACTTAGGTCTATTTCAAGGTATACCTAATTCTTACTCTAAAGAAGACTTAAGAAGCTATAAATATCCATTAAGAAAGTTTAAAGATAATATTGGACCGCTAGCTTTGGCTCGTATGGTTCCTAATAATATGTCACATCCCAGCGTTGCTATCGAAAAAGAAGTAGAAGAATTTTTACGATCATATAAAGGACCAGCTGAGATTGTTTGGGGGATGAATGATTCAGTTATGTGGAAGCTAAGAAGAAGAACAGAAAGATTGCTACCTCAAGCGAAAACTGTAAAAACTGATGCAGGTCATTTTGTCCAGCAAGAATCGCCTGAGAAAGTTGTAGAATCTATGAAAAAAATCTTTAAATTGACTAGCAAGTAACTAGGTAATTATTATATAGCTCATATGACAAAACAAATTTTAAAGACCAATTTTAGTCTCGATGACAAATACACTCTATTTGAAGGTAGAGTGATTTTATCGGGTATACAAGCACTCGTCAGATTGCTTCTTGACCAACACAGAGCAGACCTTATTAAGGGTCTCAACACTGGAACATTAGTATCTGGGTATCGTGGCTCTCCAGTTGGAACATTAGATATCAATCTTGTAAAAAATAAAAAAATTCTAGATGAGCATAATGTCAAATTTATTCCTGGTGTCAATGAAGATTTAGGAGCCACTTTAATCTATGGAAGTCAAATGGCTGGAATGGTATCAAATGTAAAATATGATGGTGTTCTAGGTATGTGGTATGGAAAAGCTCCGGGCGTTGATAGATCTGGAGATATATTTAGACATGCTAACTTCTTGGGAGTAGGTAAAAATAGTGGAGTGCTTGCAGTAGCAGGGGATGATCCATCATGTAAATCGTCTACACTACCTTCACAATCTGAGCCAGCATTATTTGATGCGATGATGCCAATATTTTATCCTGGAAACGTACAAGAAATTCTTGATTTAGGTCGTTATGCCTATGAGATGTCGAGGTATTCTGGGCTATGGTCTGGATTTAAAATTGTAACAGATATTGCTGATGGATTTGGTAGTGCATTTGTAGATCCTCAGCGCGTAAATATCACAATTCCAGATTTTACTTATAATGGCCAGCCATGGAAGCATACACAGAATGCTAAGTTAGTAGGGCATCACAGTTTACCGACAGAAAAAGAAATTCATTTAGGTCGTATTACAGCAGCGAAACATTTTTTAGCTAGTAATCCTATTAATAAAATAACAGTTCAAGGCAATCAAGATAAATTCGGAATTATTACAGCCGGAAAGACTTATTATGATGTTATTGAGGCATTTGAATCTCTAGGATGGACTACGGAATATTTGAATAAAATAGGTATTCGAATTCTAAAGCTTGGAGCAACTTTCCCAGTTGATTCTGCAATAATTGATAAATTTTCTAAAGGATTGGATGATATTTTTGTTATAGAAGAAAAAAGATCATTTATTGAAATGCTAGTTAAGGAAGAATTGTATAATAATCCTATTAAGCCTACTATTGTTGGAAAGTATGACGAAGATAATAATCATCTTATCCCTGGGTATGGCGAGTTAACAGCAGACTCTTTAACTAAAATACTTTTTAAAAGATATTCAGCAAAAATGAATATTGATTCTCCAAATACTAAAATTAATATTTTAAGCGAAGTTGATAATAGAGTCTATGCACAATCATTATCAGGTCGTTCTATGTATTTTTGTTCAGGATGCCCTCATAATACTTCTACTGTAAAATTACCAGAAGGGGACTCTGCTTTTGGTGGTATTGGATGTCACTTAATGGCAATGTTTGTTGATGATGGGAAAGCTTTTGGAACAACTCAGATGGGCGGAGAAGGAGCTCAATGGACAGGAATGGAACCATTTGTTGAAAAAGAACATATGTTTCAAAATGTAGGAGATGGAACATTCTTTCATTCGGGTTCGCTAGCGTTAAGACAGGCAGTAGCAGCCAATTCTCACCTTACTTATAAAATTTTATATAATCGTGCAGTAGCAATGACGGGAGCACAAGCTCCTGATGGTGGATTAGATTTACCAGAACTCACAAAATATTTAAAGTCTGAAGGAGTTGAGAAAGTAATCATAACGACGGACGACACGTCTGCTTATGATTCCATTGAAAAATCTCGATGGGAAAAAGATATTAAGATTATGCATAGAGACGATATTATTGATGCACAAAAACAATTAAAAGCAACAAAAGGGGTTACAGTACTCATTCACGACCAATCATGCGCAGCTAATTTACGTAGACAGCGCAAAAGAGGTCTTGTTCACGAGCCAAAAGAAAGAATATTTATTAATGAAGCAGTTTGCGAAGGATGTGGAGACTGTGGTGTTAAATCAAATTGTTTAAGTGTTCAACCTATTAAAACAGAGTATGGTAGAAAGACACAGATTGATCAACCTTCATGTAATAAAGATTATTCATGCGTAGAAGGAAATTGTCCTTCATTTATTAAAGTTATTCCATCAGAAATTGGAGATAAAAGAGCATTACCTGAAATCAATATCAAAGCTAGCAAAATTCCTGAACCAAAAAAATCAAATGCAAAAATTGGTAATATATTTATGCTAGGAATTGGAGGAACAGGCGTTGTAACTGTCAATCAGATTATTTCTACTGCAGCATTTTTAGAAAATAAGAAAGTAGTAGCGTTGGATCAGACAGGGCTTAGTCAAAAAGGCGGATCTGTAGTATCGCACTTAAAGATTTTAGAACCAAAGAATGCAGACTGTTCTAGTAGGGTTGCTAATGGAGAGTCAGATGCATACTTAGTATTTGATTTATTAACTGGTGCCAATCCTAAGAATATGGAGAAGTTAAATTCAAAGCGTTCTGTATCTGTTATTTCTACATCAGAGATTCCAACAGGAGATATGGTGAGATCGACAAAGTCAGAATATCCAGAAGCAGCACATATGATTGGGCTTATTAAAGAATTCTCAAAAAAACATGTGTTATTAAATGCTACTGAGCTATCTGAACATTTCTTCGGCAGTAATATGCAAGCTAATTTCATTGTTATCGGTGCCGCTTATCAATCTGGATGCATTCCAATTGATGCAAGCTCTATTGAAGAGGCAATTAATATTAATGGTGTTGCTGTTAAACGTAATACTGAAGCTTTCAATATTGGAAGAACAATTGTTTCAGATCCATCATGGGTAGAATCAATTGATTTATATAGAACGGGAGATTTAAATCCACAACCTGTTGTTACTAAAGAAGCAAAAAAAATAATTGATTCAATAAGGCCTGATAAAGATTTACGTAATGTTCTGGAATATCGTGTTTCAGAGTTGATTGATTATCAAAATATAAAATATGCAGAAGAGTATGCTTCTTTCATTAAAAAAGTATATAAAGCTGAAAAGAAAGAGCGTTCAGCATCTATTCTATCTCAAAATGTTGCGAGATACCTATTTAAATTAATGGCAATTAAGGATGAGTATGAAGTAGCAAGGCTTTCGTTAAAAGCTGAGTTAGATATGGCATTGAGTCAAGAGTTTGGATCTTCAGCAAAAATACATTACATGTTACATCCTCCATTCTTAAAAATATTTGCGAATGTTCCACTATTGAATAGAATGCCAGGAGTAAAATCAAAAGTAGCACTTGGATCATGGTTTAGACCATTTTATATGTTGCTTAAAAACTTAAAGTTTATTCGTGGTACTAAATTTGACTTCATGGCGTTATTTACCGCCGAGGTTCGTAAGGCTGACAAAGCAGTCCTAGATCATTATAAATCAAATATTCTTGAAAATCTTCCTGATATCGGCAACGGAAAATATGAAAAATTAATTAATTTTTCTGTCTTACCTGACGACGTAAGAGGGTATGAAGAAGTAAGATTAGAAAGCATGAAAACATATTATCATAAAGCTGAAAATATTTTCAAAGCTTAGGTTTTTATTTTTATTTCAATTTCATAGAATAGCCAGTATATTTATCCACAATAAAAACTTCTATATATAAATACTAGGGACATTCAGTTATGACAAAAAAAATATTATTAACCTTATCATTTTTTGCTCTCTTAAATGCACAACAAGTTGACGATCGTGAAAGATGGATACGATGTGCTTCCGATGAATTAGAGAGAGAATTACAATTAATTAATCCAGAATTTATCGCAAAGCGTGATGCGGGTATTGAACGTGGTCAACAAATGCTTAAAGACAACCCTCAATGGCGAACAGATGCTAATAGCCAGAATACAGTTTATATTCCTGTAATATTTCACGTATTATACAGTACAAGTTCAGGGAATGTTTCTGCCTCACAAATTGGAGCGAACTTTGATCAAATTAATTTAGACTTTCAAAATCAAAATCCAGATGGAGATGAAATTCCATCTTCTCCAAATCCAAGTGATGCACCGTATTCTCCTGGCGTAGACTATAGTCACCAAGCTGCGAGAGGTACCCATCAAATTAAATTTGTAGGAGCTCAAGGAGAATTAAGTGGAAGTTCTTTAGTTGAAGATATTTCTATTCGTAGATATAATATTAGTCAGTCTAGTGTAAGTGGAGTAAGTGAAGCCAGTAGTTTAGCTAGCTCAACAAGTTGTGGTAACTGTCCAAGTAATGGATATCAAGCTGGATTTTTAAATATTTATATTGCTCCTCTAACAGGTGGTCTTTTAGGCCAAGCATATTTAGGATATCCTGAGTCAGTGATATTAGCTGGTTCAGTAGGATCTGTTGAAAGTCCTGGAACTACCGGCGGTTATAACAGAGGAAGAACATTAACACACGAATTAGGTCATAATTTTACTTTCAATCATGTATTTAATGGCAATACTTGTGGAACACAATATTGGAGTGATGTCCCACCACAAACAGTGAATAATCGTGGTGCTACAATTTATGAATGGCCAGCAGGCAGTGGTAATTTTTATGGAAGAGATAGTGAAGATAGCTGTATTGCTTCAAGCGGTATGGGTGATCAGTTTATGAATTACATGGACTATGTATATGATGATCAGATGCGTATGTTCTCTGAAGGACAAGCCTTAGAGGGTTATGCATGGGCAGCTGGAAGAAATTGGGAGCAAGTAGCTAGCGGAGTAAATGTAACACTAACTTCTGACGTATCTTACGCTACCACAAACGATGGATTTGCTGTCACTGTAGCATTTGGAGAAACAATGACTGGATTCACAGAAAGTGATCTAGTTGTTACAAATGGATCAGTAACCAACTTTAATGGAGGAGATGGCTCAACATATAGTTTTGATGTAGCTGCAGCAGCTGACGGAGAAGTGACAGTTGATATCCTAGAAAATTCATGCGTTGGAGCAACATCAGGAGATGCTAATTTTGCATCCAATACCATTTCAGTAATTGTCGATAGACAAGGACCGACTGCTGGAGATGTATCAATTACTAATTTAGCAGATAGCCAATATATCATTCAAAATCCTAATGTATCGTTGTCTTTAAGTAATTTTTATGATGCTACAAGTGGTATTGCACTTTATTATGTTGCAGTAGGAACATCGATAGGCGGAGAAGATGTGCTTGCATATACGCCTTATAGTGGAGAGCAATTTAATTTAAATGCACTATCCTTAAATGATTATCAGCAATATTTTGTGAGTGTATATGGACAAGATTTAGTAGGACTTAATTCTACAACAGTAGCGTCTTCATTCTATTATTTTGGATCATTATTGGGAGATTCTAATAATGACTGGGTAATTGACTTTGCAGACTATACTTCTTTCATGGCCGGTTATCCAGGAATTGATATTGCGCCTGTAACAGGTAGCGCACCATACTTCTTCCCTAATTTTGATGGAGTATCTGATGTGCAAGATTTAGCAATGTTTGAATCAATGTGGAATTGGTCTATTGGTGTTAATGGAAGAACCGTTCCAAATTATACCGTACAAGGTCCATCACCATTTTTACGTGTTCTAAATAACAAGCTTATTGTGAAGTTTCCGTCCGATACTGAAACAGCACAAGTTTATTTTGATTATGATCCAGAAAAATATACGGTAGACTTACTTCCTAGTACTGCAACGAATCAATTGATTTTAAGTAATATTGATCAAGCAAATGGATTAATCCAAGTAGAAATAGGAGAGTATGGTTCTGGAGACTTATCTGATACAGAAAAAACAGAAGTTTACTTCAGTTTTGCAAATTTAACAGATACTTATGAATTCTTAAAAGTAAGTTATTCGGCCTACAATCAATATAATCAGGTTGTTTCTGAAGGGTACAACTTATTGCAAACTGCACCATCAACATATCGTTTATCTCAAAGTTATCCAAATCCATTCAAAAGCGGCGGTACAACTATCGATTTTGATATGCCTGCCACAGAACGTATTACAATGGTAATTATGGATATCAGAGGAAGAGTGGTAAGAACGCTTATTGATAATGAAGAGCGCTTTGGATACCAATCTGTTCAATGGGATGCAAAAAATAGTGACGGAGACAATGTTAGTAGCGGGGTATATTTCTATCAGATTCGTTCTAGCAACTTTAATGCAGTAGGTAAATTGGTTTTTGTTAAATAAATATACTATATAACATTTATGCTAACATCTAAACCTACCTTAAAAGACGTCCAATCTGCACAGCTATCAACCGCGTCTATTGTACGTAAAACACCTATTCTCACTTCAGAATATTTTAATGAGTTATTAGGTATGGAACTTTTTTTTAAATGTGAAAATTTTCAGAAAACAGGCTCTTTTAAAATTAGAGGAGCTTCCAATGCTATTTTTTCTTTAACTGACGAAGAATCTTCCCAAGGAGTAGCTTGCCAATCCTCAGGAAATCATGGAGGCGCTATAGCGTGTGCTGCAGACCTTAAAGGAGTTCATGCAGACATTGTCATGGCTAAGAGCGTATCAAAGGCTAAAATTCATAATGTGCGTACTTATAATGGAAATATGATTTTTTGTGATCATATGTCAGAAAGAGATGCATTGTTTGCAAAAACGGTAGAAGAAAATAACCGTATTTCAATTCATCCGTATGATAACTATTCGGTGATGGCAGGACAAGGAACTATTGGGCTCGAAATTGTAGAGCAAGTACCAGAATTTGATTCGGTAGTCGTTCCTATTGGTGGCGGAGGATTAATCAGCGGAATATCAATTGCTTTAAAAGGATTAAATCATTCTGCAAAGATTATTGGGTGTGAACCAACAAGCGTAGATGATACGCATCAAATGTATACAGCTAATAAGCGTATTGAGATGGACCATAGAGAGTCTGTTGCAGATGGACTTATGGCAATTGTTGGCCATATGACTCTTCCTATTATTCAAGAGAATGTCGATGATATTGTACTAGCTTCAGAAGAACAGATTATTGATGCAACACGATTAATTTGGGAGCGTATGAAAATTATAATCGAACCTTCTTGTGCATTGACTCTTGCTAGTATCATGGCTAACAAAGAAAAATTTGTAGGCCAGAAGATTGTATTGATTATTACTGGAGGTAATGTAGATCTTGTATCCTTGCCTTGGCAAAAAGTCGGTAAAGAGTAATTATTCTTTTATGCTTTATTAAGCAATATCAAACTTTTTAAAATAATAACGCAACCATCCAAACGATATACTTGCAGCAACTAAGATTGCAAATACCTGAGCATACCATACCCATTCAAGTGGTTTATCCGTGATATAAAAATAATAAGACAATGGAGCTGTAATAATTAGAACTCTTGTAATTGTCGTTACTAATAACGGTAATCCTTGACCTAAAGCCTGACATATTCTTGAACAAATCACACTCAATCCTACCGCAGGATATGCAAGAATAATAATACGTAAATAGGTGATGCCTATATCTAATACTTCAGCATTATCAGTAAAGATAGGAAGAATTCTATGCGCAAAGATGAATAGTATTGTCACACTGATTACTGTAATATAGATCGCTCTTATTATTCCATATTTAACTATCCATACTAGTTTTTTGTATTCTTTTGCTCCAAAGAACATTCCTACTATTGTTGTTAAACTAATCGCTATTCCTAATATTGGCATAAATAATAACATATCAATTCTTGATACAATTTGATATGCTGCTACGGTTTCTACTGAATAATTAATAAGGATTTTATTCATCACTACTTGTCCAAAAGAAATAATCAGCATGGATATAGAAGATGGAATTCCAATCTTAAATATAGTATTGATAATACTAGGACTATATTTAAAGTCGCTAATATTAAAAGTGATATAGGTAGACTTTCTAACAAAAATAATAAACAGATAACTTACAACCATGACTGCTTGACTAATCACCGTAGCTAGGGCTGCACCTTTTACTCCATATTCAAGAACAAAAATAAATATAGGGTCTAAAATAAGATTCAATATGGTACCAACTAGACCAATAATCATCGGTATTTTAGTTTCTCCTTCTCCAGCTAAAATTGCACGAAAAAATAAAGAAAATACCACCAATCCAATTCCATAAAGGAGAACCTTTAAGTATGTGTATGATATGTCTAAAATATTGCCAGACGCCCCTAACAACAACAGAAGCTGTTCTCCAAAAATAATACCTAGTGCTGATAGAACTACTGTGATCACAACACCAAGCAAGATGGTATGCTCTGCACAATTATCTGCATTTTTTTTATCTTTTTGACCTATAAATTGCGCAATAGAAGCAGTGACTCCTGCTCCAAGTCCTACTGTTAATCCTATAATAATAAAAAATAATGGACTCACAAATGCTACCGCTGTTACTTCTTCAGCACCAAGCCATCCAATAAACATAATATCTACTACATTAAAAAGAGTTTGAACCATCATGCCTGCAATAATAGGCAAAGCCATTGTCCATAATGATTTGGATGGATTAGATAGGAATGAGTCTAAGCGTGATTGTTTTTCCATGCTTATGATTTAGTTAAATAAAGATAAGTACTTAGCATATCCTTCTTTTTCCATGTCTGCTAATGCAATAAATTTCATAGAAGCTGAATTGATACAATAGCGGAGTCCTGTAGGGTTAGGCCCATCATTAAAAACATGTCCTAGGTGAGAATCGCTTTCTTTTCCCTTTACCTCTGTTCGAGGCATCATCAATTCATAATCTTGTTTAAATGCTAAATTTTCTTTTTCAATTGGCTGATAGAAAGATGGCCAACCAGAATTAGATTCGTATTTATGTATAGAGGCAAATAAGGCTTCTCCTGATATAATATCAACATAGATTCCTTTTTCTTTATTGTCCCAATATTCATTATCAAATGCAGGTTCTGTTCCACAAGCTTGAGTAACATAATGTTGCATATCAGTTAATTTTGATTTGTTATCTTCCATAACCTCTTCCGTAGTTTGTGCATATAATAGATTAAAAGTGACTATTATTGATATGATTTTGACGTACTTCATTGAAAACAACTTACAAAGAAGATACGATTTTTTATTTGGTTTTTTTCAATTGTGGTAGTACCTTAAAAATAATTGATAATTATGAGTGTTTTTTATCTCATAAAACTAACTGATAATAATAAAGAGGTATAAATAATGAAACTTAACAAATCAAGTTTTCAATACTTGTTTGTCTTTCTTTTATCTGTTGCGACACTAACTGCGCAAACTGTTTCTGGTACTGTTTCTAGTGCTGACGGTTCTGCTCTTGCTGGTGCAAATGTAACAGTTGAAGGAACTGATATGGGAGCTTCATCGAATCAAGATGGATCATTCTCTATTTCAGGTTTAAGCGACGGTGACTATACACTTACTGGTTCATACATTGGGTATGATTCTGCAAGTGTTGTAGTAAGCGTTAGCGGTGGACAAGCAACAAATGCAAACCTTACTCTTGACGCAGGTAATGTAAGACTGAATCAAGTTGTGGTATCTGCATCTTTTAAAAAAGAATTAGTTACTGAAGCACCTGCTAGTGTGGAAGTTTTTGGCGGAGCTGAATTAGAAGCCAGAGGCGCAACCACTATTGCAGACGTTTTAAGTAATAGAGCTGGAGTAGAAACTATGAAAACCGGTCTTGAAGGGTCTAATATGACTGTTCGTGGTTTTAATGGTGTTTTCTCTGGTGCGATTCACGCTGTAGTTGATAACCGTTGGACAAGAGCTCCTGTGGTTAACGCCCAACTACTTCAATTCATGGCTCCAGATGACTCTGATATTGAAAGAGTAGAGCTTGTACGTGGTCCTGCATCACCGATGTATGGTCCTGATACACAACAAGGCGTAATTGCAATATTTTCTAAATCTCCATTTAATCAAGATAGCAGAATTGCTGTTACTGTTGGAGAAAGAGATTATATGAAATTATATGCACGTGTTGCACATCAATGGGGTGCTAGAGCAGCAACTCGTATTGCTGTAAGTCACAGATCATTTAATGACTGGGATGCTAACATGCCGCATACACAAGCAGAGGCGATTGCACAGGGTCACAGCTATTGGGAACCTGCAACTATTCGTAGAGGATTATCAACTCCAGTTTATCCATTTGTTTCTTATGGTGGAGACACTGATCCATATAACGATCCAGTAACTGGATCTCCAAATGATGCTTCATTTGACTTTAGTCCTGAAGCAACAACATTGGATATGAAAACAGAGTTTCGTCCTGACTTAAAATCTAACCTAACAATTAATTTCAGAACAGCAAATGTTTCTGCGATTGAAATGACTGGTGTTGGTAGAGCGTTTGCAGATGATGCAACTCTATACCAAGCTCAAGTGTCTTACTTAAGACAAGACGTTCTGGGTGGAGATTTATTTTTAAATCTATTTACAAATTGGAATGAGCAAGAAACTACATACAATTTATCAACAGGTAATATTGTATATGATAAATCATCAAATCTTGCATTTCAATTGCAACATTCTGTAGAATTCAATGATGGTAAATCTCTTGTATGGGGTGGAGACATGTTACAACGTACTCCTGATACAAAAGGAACTATCAATGGTAAGAACGAAGATATTGATGATTTCGACAACATTGGAGCATACTTCTCTTTTGAGAAAAAATGGGACAATGGTGTTAAATTTGTTGGTACTGGAAGAATGGATAGTAACAACTACCTAAAAGATATTGGAACTGAATTCGTGTTTGCTCCAAAATTAGCGTTAGTATGGTCACCAGAAGATGTAAGAGGAACTTTCCGTCTTACTTATGGTGAAAATATTGACTTACCTGGTAACTTTACTAAGAATCTTGATATCGCAGTACTAGGAACTAACCTAGTGTATGGTGCTAATGGCATCGACTTCACTAACCCAGCATTTGGTGGGTTACCTTTCCAACCTGACTTCCAAGCGAAAGCAATGGGATCAACAACAACTGGTTGGACATATGACAGAGATGCGACTGGAAATCATACTTTCCGTTCAAACTGGTCACCAGCTTGGGGATTAGGCGTAAATACTAATTACAGCCTAAATGACCCTACTGTAAATGGTACAGTATGGAGTATATTTGCTCCAATAGTTGGTGGTGGAGTATTACAAAGTCCCGATGGTCAAGCTTTAATAGCTGGCTTTGGTGCAGCAAACGCTGAAGGCTTTGTAAATGCTACTTACACTGGAACATATAACTATTATATCAGCCTTGGTGCTGACGCAGCGACTGCAGCAGCAGCCGCAGCAGCAGCAGCAGCAGGAGTTGTAGCAGATGGTTCTGCAGCAGCTTTTGGTGCTCAACAAGCTGGATTAGCAGCTAGTGACTTTATGGCGCTGATGGGATCAGCAATACCAAGTATTGCTAATTTAGTCCTTGATGGTGGCTTAAATATTGTAGATCCAAACGTAGAGTTTGGTAACTATGATGTTATTAAAGAAACTACATGGGCTCAAACAGAGTTTGGATATAAAGGCCAAGTAAGTGACAATATGACATTATCAGTAGATGCTTATCAAATGAACATCTCTGACTATGTTTCAAATCTACAACAAATTAGTGGCTTTACTATTATGGCTGCTGATGGTGGTAGTTATGTTGCTGCATTGCTTACTGCAATGTATGGCAATGACAACCTAACAGCCTTTGTTGGTGCATTAGACGCTAATGGAGCGTATGGTGGTGCTGACGAACTTGCAGGATTAATTGCAGGTTCAGTAGCTCAACTTCCAATGGGTGGAATTGCTCCAGAGCAATCACCTTATGGTGCTAACATCATTGTAGGTTACAAGCAGTTAACTGAAGACATTAAACTAAATGGTTTAGAAGCGACTTTAAATTACTTCCCAAGCACTGACTGGAATTTCTATATGAACATGTCAATGCTAAGCGAAAGTACTGTAAGCGCTGCTGATCAAAATGGACGTTTGAGTACTGTAAACATGAACACACCTAAATTTAAAATGGGTGCAGGAGCACAATATGCAACTGCAGGTTCAGCATACGGATTCTCATTACGTTACCAAGACTCATACTTTGCTGACGGATTCGCCAGTACATCTGGACACATTCCATCATTCTACACTCTTGGTGTAAATGGTAAATGGGATATTTCAGGAGTAGAAGGTATGTCAGTTGGTTTATCAATTGACAACATCACTGATGTTGTACACGCGGAAACATTCTTAGGCCCTGAAATGGGTAGGTTCACAACATTAAGTGTTGGATACGACCTGTAAAAGATAGTTTCAGTGAAAAATAAAAAAGCCCTCATTTTTTGAGGGCTTTTTTGTACCAGGTTCATTATCTTTAACTCATGAAAGTTTTCAAAAATCTTAGCGAAGTAGAAGCATTAGTAGAGCAAGAGCTCGGTGTTAGTAAATGGCAAAGAATCAGCCAATTTCAAATATGGGGTTTTGGTTTGTTTACAGGAGATCGTCAATGGATTCATATGCGACCTCTCAAAGCAAAATTAGGCTCTCCATTTAAAACCACTATTGCGCATGGATTTCTTGTACTGTCATTGCTCCCAAAAATGTTAGAAAAAACTTACTCTATATCCTCAGCAAAAATGGGTGTTAATTATGGATTAAATCGTGTCAGATTTACTGCCCCTGTTCCAGTAGGTAGTTATGTTAGGGGTCGTGTTATTTTAAAAGAGTTTAAAAAGATTAAAAATGGTGCGCAATTAACAGTTGGAGTCACAGTTGAATTAAAAGGCAGTGAAAAACCTGCATGCGTAGCTGAGCAAGTATTTCTTGTTTACGAATAAAAAGGGGATAAAGTGAGTATATTACATTTAGTACGCCATGGACAAGCATCATTCGGAGCAGATGATTATGATAATCTTAGTCCAAAAGGTGTTCAACAATCAATCGAGCTTGGTAAAGCGCTCGCAAAACAAGAAGCTACCTTTGATCATATTATTGTTGGTCCACATCGACGACATTTGCAAACATTTGAAGGAATTAAGGAAGGATATAGCCTAACAGACCTTCCAGAGCCTGTCATAGATAAAGCATTTGCTGAAAATCAATTAATGGAAATTGCACAATATTTTATTCCAAAAATTTTAAACACATCAAAAACTACTAAGCAAATTTTTGAGGAATGTGAACCAAAAGAACGTCATGATAAATTTTTAGAACTTTTCCAAATTGTTGCACAAAAATGGATGAATGAAGAGTTAGACTTAAGTAAGCCTGGTTTTGAAGGATTTTCTGTTTTTCGATCTCGTATAGCTAATGTTTTAAAAGGTATACAAGATAGCTTGACAGATAAGTCAGATATCATGGTGGTCACCTCAGGTGGTGCAATCTCAGGAGTATATGCAGAAGTGATTCCGTGTTCGCATGAAGATATTCAGAAACTGAATTTTGGCATTAAAAATGTGTCTATTTCAGAATTTTTAATGACAACTGAGAGATTTACTTTAAAGGCTTTTAATAGTAGTTTAATACCAGAAGAATTAGAAACATTTATTTAGGGGATAGTATGGCAATATCAGACAAAGATTTTCAAGATATTAAAGATAGAATAGCAAAATTTGTTCAACAAGAATTGCTTGATAATGAGAAACAATTTCAGGCTAAACATACATTTGCAGATCATCTACCTTATCTGGAGGAAAAAAGAAATCAAGTAAGAGAGATGGGCTTGTTTACTCCTCAAATACCTAAAGAGTATGGTGGGTTAGGATTGAGTTTGCATCAGTTGGGTCAAATCTATGAAATTCTAGCAAGTACTTTTTATGGCTTATATGTCTTTAATTGTCAAGCACCAGATGCAGGTAATATGGAAATCTTAATGGATCATGGAACAGATTATCAGAAAGAAACATTTTTAAAGCCTCTTATTGATGGAAAAATTAGAAGTTGTTTTTCTATGACAGAACCAGAATTTGCAGGCTCTAACCCTTTAATGATGGGTACAATTGCTAAAAAAGAAGGCTCCAATTATGTTATTAATGGACATAAATGGTTTACATCCTCTGCAGAAGGAGCAAGTTTTGCGATTGCAATGGTGGTTACAGATCCAGATAATCCTAATCCATATCTTCGAGCAAGTCAAATTATTGTTCCAACAGACACTGAAGGATTTAATTTTATTAGGAATATTTCTGTGATGGGCGATGAAGGAGATGGCTGGAATGCTCATGCTGAGATTCGTTATGAAAACTGTACAGTTCCTGAAGAAAATGTATTGGGTACACCCGGTACAGGATTTAAAATTGCTCAAGATAGACTAGGGCCTGGAAGAATTCATCATTGTATGCGTTGGATAGGTGAATGTGAGCGTGCATTCGATATGATGTGTGAAAGAGCAGTGAGTCGCGAAATAGCACCAGGAAAACCATTAGCAAGCAAACAAACTATTCAGAATTGGATTGCTGACTCTCGCGCTGAGATTAATGCTTCAAGATTGATGGTTCTTGATGCAGCGAGTAAAATCGATAAAAGCGGAGCTGCGTCTGCAAAAATAGAAATTTCTACGATAAAGTTCTTTGTAGCTCAAGTATTACAGAATGTGTTAGATCGTGCAGTTCAGACGCATGGAGCGCTCGGAATGACGGATGATACTTTCTTAGCATCTTTATGGAGACATGAAAGATCTGCAAGAATCTATGATGGAGCTGATGAAGTCCATAGATCTAGAGTAGCTAGAGAGATTCTAAAAGAATATTCAAAGTAAATTTTTATGTTTTTTAAAAAGGCTAAGGTAAATTTCAGAATTCCGCTAAAGCTTAAATTTTACCTTTTTCTATCAAAAATTTTTAAACAAAAGAATATTACTACCTTTTCAATAGATAAGCCCAAAGATATTCGAAAGGGTGAAGAATTTCCAATAGAGCCACTAACAAACTATCTAAACTCTCAAGGTTTTGATACAGATGGACTTGCTGTCAAGCAGTTTCCTAGCGGCTATTCAAATCTTACTTATTTTTTAAGCACTAATAAAAATGAATATGTACTAAGGAGACCCCCTTTTGGTGCTGATAGCTTGAAGGGTGGACATGATATGTCTAGAGAATACAAGGTTTTGAGCAAGTTAAAAGCTGAATTTAAGAAAGTTCCAGATGTGCATTTATATACAGAAGATAAATCTATTATTGGTGCACCATTCTATATTATGGATTGTGTAAAAGGGTATATTTTAAGACCTGA